>Ga0315274_10000355_pt1 | contig 70977 bp, 63 predicted proteins | sample YL17G02_20_MG_FD_203700 | JGI IMG/M metagenome (GOLD analysis project Ga0315274, IMG submission 203700) | Sediment microbial communities from Yellowstone Lake, YNP, Wyoming, USA - YL17G02_20 | ecosystem: Environmental > Aquatic > Freshwater > Lake > Sediment | place: USA: Wyoming | collected... | reverse complement strand
GCCGAGGCCGGGCGGGCCGTAGAAGAGGGTGTGGTCGAGCGGCTCGCCGCGCCCCTTCGCGGCGCGGATGGCGATGTCGAGCGCGTCGACGACGGCCTGCTGGCCGATGCAGTCGGCGAAGGTGCGGGGGCGGAGGTTCCACTTGTCCTCGCGCTCCTCGGGGGTGGGGGAGGAGAGGACGGCGTCTGGGCAGGAGACACGCTCCTGCCCCACAGGCTTGCGGGTGCGTTTTGGCTTGGGTGACTGTGATGTCATGGGTTATGTTCTCGACGGCCGGCGGGGTTCGGTGACCCCGCCCTACAGAAACGGCGACGGCCGGCGGGGATGCAGAGACATCCCCGCCCTACAGGGGCCTCTCGCCGCGATAGACTTCCTCAAACAGCTCCTCTGCGCTCGACACGTCCGGCTTGCGGGTGATGGCCGATTGGACCATGCGCTGGGCCTCGGTGCGGGTGTGGCCGAGCTGCTGGACGAGGACGTCGATGACCTCGTCCCTGAAGTCCTGTTCGGCGGCCGGCGCGGCGATGCCTTCGGCCTCGGGCATGAGAGCGAACTTGCCGACCTTGCCGTGGAGGGTGGCGACGATCTTCTCGGCCTTGCGGGGGCCGATGCCGTCGAGGGTGCAGAGGAGCTTCACGTCCTTGGCCTCGATCGCCCGGGCGATGCGGACGACGTCGATCGAGAGGGCGCGGCAGGCCGCGGTGGGGCCAATGTCCTCGACCGTGATGAGGCGCTCGAAGAACTCCTTCTCAAGGGGTGAGAGGAAGCCGATGAGCAGTGGCTTCGGGTTGCGCTCGGTCTGGTGGAAGGAGATATGGAGCTTGACGGTGTCGCCGTCCGCGCCGGAGTGACGGCCGCGAAAGGCGGGCCGGACGGCGGCCGGCAACAGGACCTCGTAGCCGACGCCGTTGGCGAGGACGACGATGCGGTCGTCGTGTTTCTGAAGCAAGCGACCTTCGAGATATGAGATCATGTTAGTGTAAAGGGTCAGGGGGGGGGGGGGGGGGGGGGGGGTTCCCGAACCCCGCCATCGCAGGCTTCACGAAGCCTGCGCCCAACAGCCACCAATCCCTGGTCCCCGGACCACAGTCCCTTACGACAGCCAGAGGTCCACTCCCTCCCGCGCGGCGCCGACGAGGGCGAGGGCGAGGGCGTCGCAGACATGCTCGGAGTCGGGCGGCTCCCGCAATGATAGCATGCGCGTGACGGCGCGCTTGATCTGCTCCTTGCTCGCCCGGCCGGAGCCGGTGAGCGCCTGCTTGACCTCAGCCGGTGACACCTCCAGCACCCGCGCGCCGGCCTGATCGGCGGCGAGGCAGATGACGCCGCGCACGTGACCCATGAGTATCGCGGTGCGCGGGTAGGCGTACTCGGAGTAGAGTCCCTCCAGCACCGCGAGCTGCGGCCGCCAGCGCGAGGCGACAGAGAGCAGCTCATCGTAGACCGCGTGGACGCGCATTTCCATCGGCTGCCGGCTGTTTGTGCGAGCGCAGCCGGATTCGTGGACGCGGGGGTGGCCGTTGCCGACCTCGAGGACGGCGTAGCCGGTTGAGGCGAGGGCTGGGTCTATGCCGAGGACGATCATGGGTGTCTGCACGTGAGATATTACCACAGGGAAGCAAGTTTCACCGCAAAGACGCAGAGAGCGCAAAGGACGGCCGGCGGGCATCCGCCTCGCAACGCCCTCGGCAAGATGCCCGCCCTACAGAACGGCAATCCTGCTCCGCCAAGGCTTCGCAGGACAGGCGGCCGGCGAAGATGTCCGCCGGACAACGGGCAGGAGGCAAGTCGCCTGAGGCGACCAAGGCTCCTGCCCAACGGGTGCGGGAGCCCGGCCCTCGACTTCGCTCGGGACAAGCAGAGGGGCTCCCCTACTTGACCTTCTCGGTGAGCTGCTTGAGGGTTTGCTCGAGCTCGTCCAGGCGTTTGCGCGCTTCGGCGAGTTGGCGGGCAGCAGAGTCGGCCAGCTCTTTCAGTTGCGGGACCTTTGCCAGCGGGCCTGCGGGAGCTTCGGGCGGTGGCATCTGCCCCGCGGCCAAGGGCGCCTCGGGGCTGCTCGGCTCGAGTGCGGTGAGCTCGGGGGCGGGTTGGTTGAGCAAGGCCTCGATCGCCAGCGACAGGGTCGGCTCCATCACCACCCGGCCGCCGCCGCTGCCGAGGACGACCTGCTTCAGCTCCGGGATCTTGCTCTGGGTGGCCTGAAGATAGACCGGCTCGGCATAGAGGATGGCGCTGTCCATGGGGATGACGAGCAGGTTGCCGCGCAACACCCGGGAGCCCTGCTGATTCCTCAGCGTGATCCACCCGCTGATGGTATCGTCCTGGTCGATGGATGCCTCGATCTGGATCGGGCCCCAGATCTGCTCGGTCTTCCCCGGGAAGCTGTAGAGCAGCAGCTTGCCATATTGCGTGCCATCGGACCGGGCCGCCAGCCATGCAATCATGTTGGGCTTGCCCTGCGGGGTGAATGGGAGGATGAGCAGGAACTCCGGCTCCTGCTCTTTGGGCAGGCGGATGATGGCGTAGTAGGCCTGCATCATCTCGCCCTGGACCTCGGAGGTGCTGCCCATGAACGGGCCGGTGGCGGGGCCGACGGACTTGGCAAGCTCCCGTGCGACCTCCCACTTGTCGATGCGATTGTAGAACGCGCGCGGGTCGGTCATGTGGTAGACCGTGAGCCTCAAGCTCTGGGTGTTGAACAGGGACTCCGGATATCGGATGTGCCGGATGAGGTTCGACGGCATCTCCGCCATCGGCCTGAAGAGAGACGGGAACAGCCGTTGGTAGCAGAGGATGATCGGATCGACCGGGTCGGCGATGAAGAACTGCACCGTGCCGTCGTAGGCGTCGGTTACCATCTTCACGGAGTTCCGGACGTAGTTGAAGCTGCCGGTGGGGGTCGCCATGCGCTCCGAGTAGGGGTACATATCGCTCGTCGTATAGGCGTCCTGGATCCAGTAGAGGCGGCCGTCCTGCGCGGCGACGATGTAGGGGTCACGATCGAAGGACAGGAACGGAGCGATCTTGCGAGCGCGCTCGGCGATGTTGCGGCCCCAGAGGATGCGGCTGTCCTTCGTGATGAGGTTGGAGATGATGATGTTGAGGTCCTGGAAGCGCGCGGCGACGGCGAGACGGGTGAGGGCTGAGCCGATCGGCACCCCGCCCATGCCGGAGTACCGCGTCTTTGCCATCCCGCTGGTGGAGGACTGAGCGGGAGCCGGCTGGCTGGCGCCGGAGGCGGGCTGGGGCCGGCCGGCCAGCGGGTAGTCGTTCTCATCCTCCCGCGTCCCCACGATCACGTAGTCGTCGGTCAGTTCGCCGTAGTAGATCGCCGGGCGGGTGATCTTCAGGTCGAACGAGGACTGAGGGGGGATATTCTTGATGACCAGGTTGGGGAGGCCGGACTGGATGACATCGCTGACGGGGGCCATCACGATGCCGTAGCCGTGGGTGTTGAAGATGCGCTCGTTCTGCCAGCCCTTGTTGGGGAGTCTCGCCGGGATGATCTCGCGGGCGGCGAGCATGACCTGGCGGTACTTGCCGTTGATCCAGTAACGGTCGACGTCAACCGAGTTGAAGGTATAGGCGGTCCAGAGGGCCTGCTGCTGCTCGAAGGTGTCGAGCAATGGGCGGTAATCCCAGAGGCGGAGGTTGTCGACCGTGAGGATGTTGGCCTTGAGGGTGTCCATGGTGAGGGGAGCGACGGCGGCCATGCCCTTCTGGTCTATCTTGTCCAGGCCGAAGCCCTGGCGGGTGAAGGCGATGGTGTGGCCGATGTAGGGCTTCTCCCGCTCGAACTCGTTGGGCTCGACCTGGAACCGCTGGATCAGTGCGGGGTAGATGACGCTCAACAGCAGCGAGCTGAGGGCGAGGAAGCCGATGCCGGCAATGGGCAGCCAGAGGCCGCGGAAGCGGACGTTGATGAGGACGAGCGCGGCGCAGGCGAGCGCGATCACCAGGAGCACGTCGTAGGCGAGCAGCTCGGCGTGGACGTCGGAGTAGCTGGCGCCATAGGTGACGCCGCGAGGCGAGAAGAGGAGGTGGTAGGCCATCAGCCGGTAGCCGAGGGCCTTCAGCACGAGGATGAGGCCGAGCAGCACGGAGAGGTGGGACTTGACGTGCGGGGCAAAGGCGGGGACGCCGCGCAGCAGCCGGATGGCCTTATCGAAGTAGTGGGCCGCGGCGGAGAGGAAGAAGACGGCGATCAGAAGCCAGTAGCCGAACTCCTGGAGGTACTTCCAGAAGGGCAGCCGGAAGATGTAGAACCCGATGTCGCGGCCGAAGATCGGGTCGGTGACGCCGAACTGGCCGCCCTGCCGGAAGAGCAGGTACTTGTTCCACTGGATGGAGGCGCCGACGCCGACACCATAGGCGACGACGAGGGCGAGGATGGCCAGCGCGACGTAGAGGTAGCGGTTGGCGAAGTACTCCATCACCTCGGCGATGCGCTGGCGAAGGGCGCGTTCCTCATCATACCAGAGGGTGCGCCGGGCGAGCCTCCGCGCGAGCTCGACATTGCCCATGACGAGGATGAAGAAGACAGCACCGAAGGTCACGCCAAGCAGGAGCTTGCTCGTCAGGACAGTCCAAAACACCTGGGGGAAGCGCACGTCGAACTTGAACCAGAGCCACTCGGTGTAGAGGCCGAGGAGGCCGGGCAGCCACCAGAAGATGAGGGAGAACAGGAGCAGCGCGAGGCCCCAACGCATCGCGCGGCGCCGGAAGCGTCGCCCTCCGAAGTCTGCGCTGACTATTCCCATTCATTGCCTCCCATGAGAACCGACTGAACCGCAAAGGCGTCCGCCTTCGCCACGATCACCAGACACGACTGAAGCTACGGCGGACGGCTTTGCCTATCTGTCGCAGAGTGGTTCTTCCGGCGGGCGTCCAGGTCCTGCTTGCGATGGCGGACGGAGGTGAGTGGAGGGGCGCAGAGCAGCGGGCGCGCGCAGCCGTTGTGCCATCCTCGGGGTGGGGCGCACAGCGGTGCGCCCCGGGCGAGTCAGCGACTCGCCCCTACAATACGGCACGGCCCTGACCACAGACCTGGGGTCACACGCCGAGCGTCCGTAGTTAGGAGCGGGAGCCCGCAGAGGGGCTCCCCTACGAGGTGTCCCGCGGTGTGTTAGGAGCGGGAGCCCGCAGAGGGGCTCCCCTACAAGGTGTCCCGCGGTGTGTTAGGAGTTACGAGAGTCCAGGGGGCTTGACAGATGCGTGCGGGTCTGCTACGTTTCGTTAGTTGGCGATATGGGGAGGCGACAATCTATGCTCAGAGACTACGAAGCCGTGCTCAAAGCAGCAGCCGACCCGAACCGAGTGCGTATCCTCAAGATGCTCGAAGGGGGCGAGTTGTGCGTCTGCCAGATCGTGGCCGCCCTGAACCTCTCCCAGTCCACGGTCTCCAAGCATCTGTCTCTGCTCCATGCGGCGGGCCTGGTCGAGGAACGCAAGGCCGGGCGCTGGGTTCACTTCCGCTTGGGGGAGGCCGCCATCAATGAATACTCACAGCCCCTGCTGGCATTGATCGGTGGATGGCTCCACAAGGATGCCACGGTGAAAGCCGACGCGGAGCGGGTCAAGCGTATCCGCAGGACTCCGGTGGAGGAGCTGTGTTGCCCGAATCCAGGGCAGGCGCTGGATCGGCTGTTCGCGGTGGGGGCGAAGGCCCATGGCTAGAGCCACCTCTCGCCTCTCTTTTCTCGACCGCTATCTGACCCTGTGGATCTTCCTGGGCATGGCCCTGGGGGTGCTGCTCGGCTATGCCGTACCGAGCGCAGTGAGCCTGATTACCCGCTTCCAGGTTGGCACCACCTCCATCCCGATTGCGGTAGGGCTGATTCTGATGATGTATCCGCCACTGGCAAAGGTGCGTTATGAGGAACTGGGGGATGTCTTCCGCGACCGGAAAGTGCTCATTCTCAGTCTGGTGCAGAACTGGCTGATCGGCCCGGTGCTGATGTTCGCCCTGGCCGTCACGCTGCTCCGGGGCTACCCGGAGTACATGGTTGGGCTGATCATGATCGGGTTGGCCCGCTGCATCGCGATGGTGATCGTCTGGAACGAGCTGGCAGAAGGCGACACCGAGTACGCGGCGGGACTGGTGGCCTTCAACTCCATCTTCCAAGTGCTCTTCTACGCGGTCTACGCGTACGTCTTCATCAAGGTGCTTCCCCCGCTCGTGGGGCTCGACTTCGGAGGCGTGGACCTGAGCAAGATCACCATGGGCAGCATCGCCCAGAGCGTGTTCATCTACCTGGGCATCCCCTTCTTCGGGGGCCTGCTCACGCGTGTTATCCTACTGCGCGCAAAGGGCCGGGAGTGGTACGAACGGCGGTTCATCCCACGCATCAGCCCCATCACCCTCATTGCGCTTCTCTTCACCATCGTGGTGATGTTCTCGCTCAAGGGCGAATACATCGTGCAGCTGCCCCTCGACGTGCTGCGCATCGCAGTGCCCTTGTTGATCTACTTCGTGGTGATGTTCCTGGTGTCGTTCTGGATGGGGCATCGCTTCGGGGCCGACTATGCCAAGACCGCCACCCTGTCCTTCACCGCGGCGAGCAACAACTTCGAACTCGCCATTGCCGTTGCGGTTTCCGTCTTCGGGATCAACTCCGGGGCGGCCTTTGCGGCGGTGATCGGGCCGCTGGTGGAGGTGCCGGTGCTGATCAGCCTGGTACGGGTCTCGCTGGGCTTCGAACGGCGCTACTTCCGTGGGCGCGAGCGCACATTGCAGGTCGCAGAAAGGACGAGCCATGTTCCGTAAACTGCTGGCGGGGACGGATCTGACGCCTGCGTCTGATGCGGTCTTGTCCTGTCTGGGGCAGCTCAAACCCCTCGGGCTGGAGGAGGTCATCCTCACCCATGTCGTCTACGTGGCCCACAGCGTGGGCCTGGCGGAGACGCTGACGGAGCAGGCCGAGCCGGAGCTGGCGCGTCAAAAGGAACTGCTCGAATCGCAGGGCCTGCGCGTGCGCGCGGAGGTGATGACGGGCATACCGGCGCACAAACTTGCCGATCGAGCGGATGAAGAGGAAGTCTCCGCCCTCGTCCTCGGGTCGCACAGCAGGAGTCTATTGCAGGGGCTCCTGGCCGGCAGTGTCAGCCTGGGGGTGCTCGGCATCACGACGAAGCCGGTGCTGCTGGTGCGCCTCGAGGTAGCCGCGGCCGCAGAAGGCGAGTCCTGTCGGCTGGCCTGCACCCAGTTGTTCGAGCGTATTCTCTTCCCGACTGATTTCTCGGAGACCGCGGAGCGGGCCTTCCACTACCTCCAGCACATTGTGGGGACGACGCGAAGCCGCGTGACGCTGCTCCATGTTCAGGACAGGTCTCGGCTCTCTCCTCATCTGCTATCGCGACTGGAAGAGTTCAACGAGATCGACTCCGAGCGGTTGGGCCGCCTGCGTGACCGCCTGCTGCAGCAAGGCGCCATTGAGGTGGACACCAAGCTTGAGTTCGGTCTGCCCCTGCCAGTCATCCTCGATACGCTCGGGCAGAGGGACTTCTCGCTGGTCGTAATGGGAAGCCAGGGGAGGGGATTCGTCTCTGAGTTGGCGCTCGGTAGCGTGGCTAACGGCATCGCCCGCAAGGCCTCGGGGCCGGTGCTGTTCGTGCCAATGCCGCGGTGAGCGCGTGAGGACATGCCCGTGTGGAGTAGGTGGCGGCGAAGGAGTGCGCGCCTGAACAAGCAAAACGAGGTCATCGAGTGTCCGTGCTACCGGGTCTGTGCCGGGCTGGGCCTGGAGATGAAACGGTGGTGCCGATACCGCAAGTCCGACCTGCCACCGCCGGGCCTGTGGTGGGTCAGGCCCAAGGAGGAGTGGTGCCCCGCGGGAGTGCAGGCGGGCGTGCTCATGCTGGGGTACACTCTCTCGGAGGGAGGCAGCCCGGACTCGCTCCACTTCGCGTTGGCGAGAGTGCGTCAGTGGTCGCAGGAACTCCGCGACCAGAGCCAGCTCTCCCCGGAGGAAGAGAAGTAGCCCGGACTCTCTCCAGGTGTTTGGTTCGCCGGCGTCTCGGCGATGCCGCTCGCGGCGGGAAGATGTGATGAGCTCGATGATGCCTTCGGCGCTGAACGCCGGGCAAGAGAGGATGTGGAGGTAAGATGATGACGGAGACGAGAATGCATCGAAGGAACGTCCGGAGGCCTCGGTGGTTCGCGCGGGGCGGGTTAGCCCTGGCGGCCGTGAGCTTGGCGTGGGTCACCGGCTGTGGCCGGGGATCTGCCGCAACACAGGCGTCGAGTGCGCCCAGGACGGTGAAGCCTGAGAGCGCGGTCGCGGCCGGATTCCCATCTACCCCGGTCGGAAGAGCGATTGTACAGGCGGGAAGAGATGGCAAGTACGCGTTCGTGCTCTTCTATCGTCCCAAGGAGCAGGCCTCGGAGACGATGCGCGCCACCGTGGAGCGCGCGAAGAGCAAGCTCGAGGCGAAAGCGGTGCTGCTCTCTGTCGATATTGGCGCGCAGTCTGAGGCTGCGTTGGTGGAGAGGTTCCGCGCTCAGCAAGCACCATTGCCCCTTACCCTGGTGATCGCCCCGAACGGCGCGACCGTGCGCGCCTTCACCAAGCCGGTAGACGAGCAGGCTCTGTCCGGCGCGTTCGTCTCCCCGAAGGTGGCCGAAGTGGCAAAGGCACTTCAGGACAGAAAGGTGGTGGCACTGTGCCTGCAGGGTCCCGCCACGAAGCACAACCGCGAATCGAGGCGCGCGGCCGAGCAGTTCGTCGCGGACCAGAAGCTGGGTGGGCAGGCGGTGCTGGTGATGGCCGACCCGAGCCGGGAAACGGACCTGCTCAAGCGCTGCCGGATAAGTGCCGCTCCCGCAGAGGCCACCATCGTGCTGCTGGCCCCGCCCGGAAACATGGTGGGCACCTTCGCCGGGGCGACTACGAAGGAAGCTCTTCTCCAGAAGCTTCAGTCTGCCGGTTCCTCATGTAGCAGCGGCAGCTGCGGCCCCTCCGGCTGCCAGTGAGAGAGATCAGGTTGACTACATTCCGCCTGGTGCTGAAGGAACTGCGGGAGCGCAAGAGCCAGTTACTCACTAGCTTCGTGGCGATCACCTTGGGGATCACCGTGATCGTGGCGGTGCGCACCATGTCGCACTTCTCCGAGAAGGCCGTGGCCCGGGAGCTAGACAACCTCGGTGCGAACGTGTTGATCCTGCCCAAGGGAGCGACGGTCACCAACTACTACACGGCCGACTTCGGTGAGTATGTGATGCCGGAGAATTACGTGGACGACATCACTACCTCTCAGCTTCAGGGCGTCGATAACCTCTCTCCCAAGCTGACCGAGGCGATCTCGCTCAATGGCCAGCGGGTCTACCTCACCGGCATTCTGCCCAAGAACGAGTTCAAGTCGAAGCCCGCCTGGCAGACGGCAGACGGGATCTTCGCCCGGCCGGAGGGATGCGGCACCGTCGTACCTGGGGCCGTGGCGAAGGCACTCGGCGGCAGCGCGCAGGGCGGCCCGAGCGAGACCCCGACGAGGCAGGCCGTGATCGCGGAGCTCGGCGGCGCGGAGGTGCTCGTCGGCAGCGATGTTGCCTCGCGCTTTGGGCTGAAGGTGGGCTCGACGCTGCCGATCAAGGGTGAGAGCTTCACTGTCAAGTCCGTGTTGCCGAGCACCGGGACCGTGGATGATACCCGGGTCTTCGCCCATCTGCACACAGTGCAGCGGCTCTTTGGTCGAGGCCAAGTGGTCAATGCCATCGAGATGATCGGCTGCTGCAAGGAGATCTCCAGGGGCCTGATCGACGGCTTGAACCGGCTCTTGCCGGAGGCCAAGGTGGTGACGATCAAGCAGATCGCCCAGACCCAGCTCAGCACCAACACCATGATGGAGCGCTTCTCGCTGATCTTCCTGGTGATCATCCTGCTGGTGGGCGCCGTCAGCATCGCGAACTACATGCTCGCGAACGTCTACGAGCGGCGTAAGGAGATCGGGACGCTGCTCGCGCTGGGGGCCACGCGGGGGCGAATCTCCCGTGTCTTCTTTCTCAAATCGGCGCTGCTTGGAGTGGCGGGCGGCTTGGCTGGATATGGCGTTGGGACCGTGCTTGCCGTGGGCCTGGGACCGCGCCTCGCGGGGGTGCCGGTGCTGCCCTTACCATCCTTGGCGGGGTGGGCGGTGCTGTTGGCCCTTGCGGTCTCGGTGGTGGCGAGCGCGCTGCCTGTCGCGAAGGCGGCTCGGCTCGATCCGGCCGAGATTCTGCGGGAGGGATAGGCCGGTGATACGAGCTGAGAAGATCACCAAGAGGTACCAGCGTCGCGAGGGGCCAGTGCTTGCCCTGGTTGACGTGAGTTTGGAGGTGGCCGAGGGCGAGTTCATCAGCATCGTGGGACCCAGCGGCTGCGGTAAGAGCACGTTGCTGATGACTCTGGGGTGTCTGATCCGCCCCTCTAAAGGGAAGGTGTGGCTAGACGGGCGATCGGTCTACGACCTCAGCCATGAGGAGGCGGCCGCGCTGCGGTTGAACACCATCGGTTTCGTGTTCCAGACCTTCAACCTGGTGCCCTACCTCACGGCACTGGAGAACGTGCAGATACCGCTCTACCTCAGCGGCCTTCCCCCGTCCCAGCAACGGGAGAGGGCCGAGCAGTTGCTTGAGAAGGTGGGCCTTGGTGACCGGCTCTCTCACAAGCCCTCCGAACTGAGCGTCGGCCAACAGCAGCGGGTGGCGTTGGCCCGCACCCTGGCCAACCACCCGCGCCTCATTCTCGCCGACGAGCCGACCGGCAACCTCGATCCGGCGTTGGCCGAGGAGATGCTCGATCACCTCGAGGAGCTGCACCAGGAGGGCGTGACGGTGGTCATGGTCACGCATGATCCGCGCATGGCCGGACGAGCGCAGCGGCAGTTGCGACTGGTCGAGGGACGGGTGAGTGCGCACTGAAAGCAGTTGATACACGTCAGGTTCTCGCACAGAGATCTGGGCATGACGCTGACGATCGGTAGTACCAAATGGGAGGCAGATGGACCATGTCACAACCGAAAGAATGGGTGAAGGAGCGCTACGGCGCGATCGCGACCGGTGCACAGCAAGGCTGCTGCTGCGAGACGTCCTGCTGCGGGGGCCCGGCGGCCGCGGCCGAGGGCGTCGGCTACACGCAGGAGGATCTGGCCGCGGTTCCGACTGGTGCGAACCTGGGGCTGGGGTGCGGTAACCCGATTGCCCTGGCCAGCATCGAGCCCGGCGAGACGGTGCTCGACCTCGGCTCCGGCGCGGGCTTCGATGCCTTTCTCGCCGCCGCGCGGGTAGGCCCGGCCGGGCATGTGATCGGCGTCGATATGACGCCCGAGATGATCGCGCAGGCCCGCGCCAATGCCGAGAATGGAGGCTACACGAACGTCGAGTTTCGCCTCGGCGACATCGAAAGCCTGCCCGTAGCGGACGCCTCGGTAGATCTGGTGATCAGCAACTGCGTCCTGAACCTCGTTCCGGACAAGGCGAAGGCGTTCGCAGAGATCGCGCGAGTGCTGAAGCCAGGAGGCCGCATCGCGATCTCCGATATCGTGCTCGACGCTCCGCTGCCCGACGCGCTGCAGGCCAACGAGGGTGCTTACTGCTCCTGCATCTCCGGTGCCATCGGCCGCGAGGAGTACCTGGCGAAGTTAGCTGCCGCGGGTCTCCGGGACGTCCACGTCGTTTCCGCCGTGGACGCGGCGGCCTTGCTCGCCCAGGACTGCTGCGGAGGAGGCGTAACCGAGTCCGAACTGTCCGGCGTCGTCACCAGCCTCCACATCACCGCGCGCAAAGCGGAATCAGGAGAAACCAGATGAAGTGCATCGCACGCGTGCAGGCCGGGGTCTGCGGCTTCGCTACGACCATCACAGCCGATGCGCCCGATGACCAGATGGTCAGGATCGAGGTTGAGACTGACTGCCAGAAGATCGCGAGTCTGGCGGAAGTCCTGAGAGGCAAGGAGATCGACGGCTACGACGAGATCGCCAAGGGCTTTGATGGTGTAGTACTGTCGGCGGTGCGCGCCTCGCTGTCGGGTTGCTGTGCCGGGTGCGCGGTGCCGGTGGGGATCTTCAAGGCGATGCAGGCGGCCGCGCGGGTGGCGCTGCCGAGGGATGTCGGGATCATGCTGGAGGCTGAATAGGCATCGGTCCATGGCTGAAACCACATCGAATGCAGAAGCAGTGCCAGTGACAGAGAGGGCAGTCGGGCGTCCGTGGGGCGTCTATCTGCTCCTGGCCATCGGCGCGGCCGCCTTCGTGGTGATCTACCGCGGGCTTCAGCCAGCGGCCGATTGGCTCACCTATCGCCTGATGCAGCTCTCACCTGGCACGCACCTGGCCGACGCAGCCAACTTCTTCCTCTACGACACTGCGAAGATCTTCCTGCTGCTCGTGACCGTGATCTATGCGGTGACGCTCATCCGGCAGTCCTTCAGCCCGCAGCGGGTGCGCCGGGCGCTGGGAGGCAGGCGCGAGGGCATCGGCAACGTCATGGCGGCGGGGCTGGGAGTGGTCACGCCCTTCTGCTCGTGTTCGGCCTGCCCGCTGTTCATCGGGTTCGTCGAGTCGGGGATTCCGCTGGGGGTGACGTTCTCGTTCCTGGTCTCGTCGCCCCTGGTCAACGAGGTCGCACTGGTCATGCTGCTGGGCATGTTCGGCGCGAAGGTGGCGGGGCTGTACGTGAGCGCGGGCCTCATCACCGCGGTCATCGCGGGCCTGGTCATCGGGCGGCTGAAGATGGAGGACCAGGTGCAGCGCTTCGGCATCACGCCGCAGGATATCGAGGAAGAGGGCGTGGCCTTCCGACAGCGCAGCCGGGAGGCGTGGGATCACACGAAGGCATTGCTTCGGAGGGTGGGGCCGTGGGTGGTTGCTGGGATCGCGGTCGGGGCGGCGATCCACGGCTACGTGCCGGTCGAGCTGGTGGCCCGGTGGGCGGGGAAGCAGAACCCGTGGGCGGTGCCGGTGGCGGTGCTGATTGCACTGCCGCTCTACTCGAACGCCGCCGGGATGGTCCCGATCGCTCAGGCGCTCTACGCCAAGGGGATGGCGATGGGCACGGTGCTCGCCTTCTTCATGGCGGTGGTGGGGCTGAGCCTGCCCGAGTTCATCATCCTCAAGCAGGTCATCCGCCCGAAGCTGCTGGCGATCTTCGCCGGCATCCTGACGGTGAGCTTCGTGCTGTTCGGGTATCTGTTCAACGCGATCCTGTGAGGAGGGAACGGGCGGCGAAGACGCCGCCCCACCCGCCTCCGCCCCTGCCTCGCTTGCGCTCGCGGGCAGGCCCAAGGGGACAGAATCGCTCGGCAGTTGCATGGGGACAGAATCGCTGTGCAGATACACACCACCCGCGGATGTTTGACCGGGCTGCCTCGCTTGTGCTATAGTTAGTCGCTGCATCGGCGCTCGTGCGCCGATGCAAGTGCTTCTCTTGGGGGTGGGTCTTCGTACGGCCGCCCCAGGGGAGGGTGATCCTTGCCTGAAACAGCCACCCAGAAGAAGATCAAGAAAGCGCAGCAGGAGCAGAAGTCCTTCGCGGTGCGATATCTCGAAGACCTGATCGTCGAGATGATGCTCAACAGCGGCCAGGCCGCCAAGTCGAGGGAGATCACCAATGCCCTCGATGAGCGGATCAAGCTGAGCCCCAAGTTCATCCGCAAGACGCTCTACTTCAGCGACCGCTTCGACCTCGAGGACCGTCGCTGGAACCTAGCGCTGCGAACGGCCATCGACCTGTCATTCGAGGGGTCGATCGAGTACACGCTTAGGTCCTATGGCAAGCCCATGTCGCTCCGGGCGCTCCACAACGAGATGGCGCTGATCCACCGCCGGCCGGTGGAGTTCTTCGACGACCTGCTGCTGCCGGCGCTGGAGCGCAGGCCGAAGTACTGGCAGGCGCCGGATGGGATGTGGTGCCTGCGCGAGTGGATTCTGGACACGTCAGACAAAGACCCCGAGCGGTGCTTCCTGCGCAACTTCTTTCTGGAGGCGGCCGAGGTCCGGCCGACCGTGGACACGCTCACCGACACCAGGATGAGTGCCGATCAGCCGCTGGTGGAGATGGCGATCAAGACGATCCGCCGGCAGGCGGAGCCGCTGCCGACCAAGCTGCTGGCCTACATCATCTGGAAGCTGCGCGATGGCGACTTGGACCCGGTTCAGTTCTTCCAGGACTGCCGCGCCGAGGAGCGGCTGCTGGGGCTGTCGGGGCCGGCCTGGGGACTTCAGGAATTCCTGCCGGCATTCGAGGAGGAGTTGAAGCGGCTCGCCCGCCGCGCCGAGCGGGAGTCCGACACGGAGTGGGCCGAGGAAGAGGAGCCGGAGGGCCCGATCATCGTGAGCCCGGCCGATCTGGAGGAGGTGTTCAAGCACGTCCGCCGCCGCAAGAAGGCGCAGCCGGCGCGGGCGCTGGCGGAGGCGGTGTTCGAGTACGGTTCGACCTCGCGGCGCTTCCAGGAGGCAGTGGACGCGCTGATGAGCGCGATGAGCCTGGATCCGCGCTTCGTGCGCGTCGGCAGCCAGACGTGGACGCTGCCTGACCTGATGCCCAAGCACACCGACAAGGTGCCGGCGGCGCTGCTTGCTGTGCCGGCGCAGGCGCGCGAGGACGAGACCGACGTCGAGTTGGATGATGAGGGTCTGGAGGACGTGCTGGTCTCGTGGGTGCACGATCCGCGGTACGAGGACTTCGGCGAGGAGCCGGAGATCGATATCGGCCCCGAGCAGCAGCCGACCGATGAGCTGCGGTACATCCTGCTCTACGACCACTGGAAGGCCGGCACGCTGAAGGTGCGGGTGGCCGATCGGCGGTTCTACCCGTCCGAGTCCGACTTGGTATGCGCCACGTTCTTGGACAAGGAGACGAACAAGACCTATCCGATCTGGCTGAGCTATACGACGTCACTGCTCTACGAGTTCGGGGACTGGTATGCGGAGCGGGAGCTGCTGCCAGGCGCGATCTTTGCGGTCACACCGGGCTCGGTGCCGGACGAGTTCTATCTCTCGTACCGGAGCGATGTCGACCCATATGTCGCGCTGACCCAGGAGCGCATCAAGGCGCTGACCAAGATCAGGCGTGGTGTCTCGGCCGAGACGTCCGTGTTCGAGATCATGCAGCAGACGATGGCCGGGCACGAGAAGGGCTGCTCGTTCATGACGGTGTGGTCGGATGTGAACGTGATCCGCCGGACGACGCGCCGGGTGGTCGCCTCCAATCTCGCCTCCTACCACTGCTTCTTCCAGCGGCCGGCGAACTCCGACATGTGGGTGTATGACGGACGCAAGGTGAGCCAGGGGCGGAAGAAGACGAAGCGGAAGTACTTACGACGATAACCGCAGAGGCGCTGAGGCGCACAGAACTACGGCCGAACGGCATTATCCGCAGATGAACGTAGATAGACACGGATAGGAACGGCCTGGCGAGTATGAGTGAGATACGAGTGAGAATGGCGCCCGCCCCGACCGGGCGCCTTCACATTGGGACGGCGCGCACGACGCTCTACAACTGGCTGTTCGCGCGCCACCACGGAGGGACGTTTGTGCTGCGGATCGAGGACAGCGACCGCACGCGGTCCTCCGAGGAGTACGTCAACAACATCCTCGAGGCCATCAGGTGGCTGGGGCTGGACTGGGATGAGGGGCCCGAGGTGGGCGGCCCGTATGGGCCGTACTTCCAGTCGCAGAAGCTCCCGCGCTACCGGGAGGTGGCGCAGTCTCTGCTCGATGCCGGAATGGCCTATCCCTGCTACTGCACGCCGGAGGAGCTGGCGGAGCGGCGCAAAGGGATGCAGGCGAAGGGCCTGGCGCCGCGCTACGACCGGCGGTGCCGCGACCTTACGGCTGCTCAGCGCGAGCAGCGCGAGGCGGAGGGGCGGCCGAGGGCGGTTCGCTTCATCATGCCCGACGACGGGGCGACGGCCTGGCACGATCTGATCCGCGGTGAGGTGTCGTTCGAGAACGCGCTGCTCGACGACTTCGTGCTGCTGAAGGCAGACGGCTTCCCGACCTACCTGCTCGCGGTGGTGGTCGATGACCACGATATGCGGATCAGCCACATCCTGCGAGGGGAGGATCTGATCTCGGCGACGCCGCGGCAGCTCCACATCTACCAGACCTGCGGGTGGCCGACGCCGGAGTTCGCCCACATCCCGTTGATCCTCGGGCCCGACCGGTCGAAGATGTCGAAGCGCCACGGCGCCACCGCGGTGACCGACTATCGCGACCAGGGCTATGTGCCGGAGGCGTTCGTGAACTTCATGGCGCTGCTGGGGTGGTCGCCAGGCGATGATCGGGAGGTGATGACGCGGGAGGACATGATCGGGGCATTCTCGATTGAGGGGATCGGCAAGTCGGGCGCGGTGTTCGACAAAGACAAGCTCGATTGGATGAACGGCGTGTACCTGCGGCAGATGAGCGATGCCGACTACGTGAAGGTGGCGAAGCCGTTCATCGAGGCCGCTTTCGGTGCGGTCGACGAGGGCTACTTCTCGAAGGCGGTTGTGCTGGAGAAGGAGCGGGCGAAGACGCTGGCGGAGCTACCGGCGCTCACCGAGTTCTTCTTCCGCGAGCCGGAGTCATATGACGGGAAGGGCGAGCGGAAGTGGTTCAGGCGCGAAGGAGCGGCGGAGTTGATCGCCGCGGTGCGCGAGGCCGTCGCCGGCATTGAGGTGTTCGATGTGGCATCGCTCGAAGCGGCCGTCCGCGGTGTGGCGGAGAAGCTGGGCATTCAGCCCGGGCCAGTCATCCACACCACCCGCCTCGCCGTGACCGGCCGAACGGCCGGGCCGGGGCTGTTCGAGCTGATGGCGGTGTTGGGGAAGGATCGGGTGGTGGCGCGGTTGGCGCGGGCCGAGCGGTATGTGAGGGAACGGCCATCAACCACAGATGAACACGGATGAACGCGGATGCGGGGCGAGTTCCCGCCCCGCAAGAAGCGGAAAAACGACGGGGGAACCGCAGATTACGCAGGTTGCGCGGATGGGGCAGGAGGCAAGCTCCTGCCCTATGGTGTTTGGTCATCGCGGGATGCTGCTGCGGCGCGCCTGCGCTCGGCCTTCCAAGCCTTGGAGTCGCGGAACAGGAACGGCATATACAGTATGCCGTACATGATCCAGGCACCGGCGCAGATGAGCCTGGAGTCGTGTGAGATACGATGCCACTGGTCGCTCATCGCGAGACCCGGCGACAACTGCTTCCAGGCGACGTACAGCGGGATGAAGAGCGCCCACGCCAAGAGCGCGCGGTAGCCCCTGCGGCGGGCAAGCATCCCTTGGATGCTGCCGCCCACCCTACGAGCAGTACCCAACGCAGGACGGTCGCGACGACGTGATGGTGCGGCACGATTACCCCCTTTTCGCCAGCGATAGGGCAAGCCTGGGGCTTGCTCTCGGCGGGGTTCCCTTCGACTGTGCTCCCTCGACTACGCTCTGAACAAGTCAGGGCAAGCGGTGCCCCCGCCCTACAGAGTCTATCGCAAAACGATCGCAGGTTTGGGAACCTGCGCTACAGAGTCTATCGCAAAACGGTCGCAGGTTTGGGAACCTGCGCTACAGATGCCCGCCAGGGCGCACAGCGGCGCGCCCTTACGCACGTAACGAAGACTCTACAGGACGCCTTCATGGTCTGAACGACGGGATCTCGCTCGTCTTCTTCACGTGCCCGTCGAGGAAGACGAAGTTGGCCATGCCGGAGTGGCGGAGGTCGACGTCGCGCCGGTCGCCGGACAGGCTATCGCCGGCGCGCTTGCTTTCATAGAGCAGGACGGTGGCGGCGGTGTCACTGGAGTAGAGGGGCTTGCCGATGAGGTTCTGATTGACGCCGTAGTTGGTCTGACCGTCCTGCGGGCCTTGCGGGCAGAGGAGCAGGGGTTTGTGGGGGTTCATGTTCTGGATCGAATCCGCCCAGTGATGCGATACACCGTGGTCGATCTGCTGGCCGAGGGCCATGCCGATCTGCCGCATGTTATTCGCGCAGTAGGTGGCGCGGGCGTTCAGCCGCGCGCGAACTCCCACCACCAGGAACATGGAGGCGAGCACCATGATGATCGAGATGACGATGAGCATCTCGATCAGGGTGAAGGCGCGTGTTCGGGGCCGATGCCGGCGGACGGTCACGCGATCATGTTCGTAGGGCAGGAGGCAAGCTCCTGCCCTACGGGGCTGAACGGGGGGGAGGGGAACGACATTAGCCGCAGATGAACCCGCCTGAGGCGGGCAAGCGCAGATGAACCCGCCGAACGACCGGCGGGCAAGCACGGATGCGGGGCGAATTCTCGCCCCGCAGAAGCGGAGGAACACAAGGGGAACCGCAGATTGCGCAGACTGGCCGCCTGCGGCGGAACGGCCTCACCCCCCATCCCTCCTGACGGCCGGCGGGCAAGCCCCCTCTCCGAGTTCGGAGAGGGGGCTTGCCCGCCGGAGGCGGAGGTGAGGAAACGCTGCGATGCGAGCCAGAAATCTGAGGCGACACCCGCCCGCGCGACGTCTTTACACTTAGGTGCACCCGTGCTATTATGCGTGCCGCCGCGCAACTCCACCTGAAGCCAGCGAAAGCCACGCGGTCGGGGCGGCCACGGGGCGAGCTGGCAGGGCGAGGTGGGTTCGCTAGCTAGCACCAACATCGCAGCACGGGTCAAGGAGACTGGCGTGTCAGCGCCCGATGGCAGCCCTGGCTTCACTCATCTTCACGTCCACACCGAGTACAGCCTCCTGGACGGCGCCTGCCGCATCGATGACCTCGCCACCCGCGCCGCGCAGCTCCATCTTCCCTCCCTCGCCATCACCGATCACGGAGTGCTGTACGGGACGGTTCCGTTCTACAAGGCCTGCCAGAAGAAAGGCATCAAGCCGATCATCGGCTGCGAGGTGTATGTGGCGCCGCGCACGCGTTTCGATCGGGAGGGGAAGATCGACTCGGACCTCCGGCATCTGCTGCTGCTGGCCGAGAACGAGACCGGCTATCGGAACCTGATGGGGCTGGTGACGGACAGCAACCTCGAGGGGTTCTACTACAAGCCGCGGGTCGACCGCGAGCTGCTGGGGAAGTACTCCGAGGGCCTGATCGCGCTGAGCGCGTGTCTCTCGGGGGAGATTCCCTCGCTCATCCTGCAGGACCGCGAGCGCGAGGCGCGGGAGGTGGCCGGCCGGTACCGCGATATGTTTGGTGCGGGGAGCTTCTTCCTTGAGCTTCAGGAGAACGGGATCGCGGAGCAGAAGCGCGCCAACGCGGCACTCATCCGGCTGGCCGGCGAGCTGGGGCTGGGCCTGGTGGCGACGAACGACGTGCACTACACGCTGAAGGAAGACGCGAAGACGCACGACGTGTTGCTCTGCGTGCAGACGAACTCCACCGTGGACGAACCGGGCCGGATGCGGTTCGCGACAGACCAGTTCTACTTCCGCACGCCGGAGGAGATGGCGGCGCTCTTCGCGGAATGCCCGGAGGCGCTGCGGGCGACGGGAAAGATTGCGGCGCGCTGCAACGTGGAGCTGAGGTTCGGGGAGGTGGTCTTCCCGCATTTCGAGGTGCCGGCGGGACTGACGGCGGACTCGTATCTGCGGACGCTGTGCCATGAGCGGCTGCCGCAGCGGTACCCGGGGAATCCGGAGGCAGTGAAGCAGCGGCTGGATTACGAGCTGGGGATCATCGCCGCCAAGAACCTGTCGACGTACATGCTGATCACGTGGGACATCGTCCGGTTCGCGAAGGAGAACGGGATCCTGGTTGGGCCAGGCCGCGGGTCGGCGCCGGGAAGCGTGATCCTGTACTTGCTGGGAGTGACAGGGTTCGATCCAATCGCCCTCGGGATTCCATTCGAGCGGTTCGTGAATCCGGAGCGCATCTCGATGCCGGACGTGGACATGGACTTCGAGGACGAGCGCAGGGGTGAGGTGATCCGGTACATCGGCCAGAAGTACGGCGGCGAGCATGTGGCGCAGATCATCACATTCGGGAGCATGGGGCCGCGGCTGGCGGTGCGGGACGCGGGGCGGGCGATGAACATCCCGATCCCGGAGGTCGACCGGATCGCGAAGCAGATCGATGCGATGCGGCCGATCAGGAGCTCGGTGGATTCGAACCCCGACCTGGCGCGGGAGTACGAGGAAAGCGGAACGATCCGCGGCCTGCTCGATACGGCGATGGGGATCGAGGGGCTGGCGCGGCACGGGGGCACGCACGCGGCCGGGGTGGTGATCTCAAAGGAGCCGCTGAAGACCGTGGTGCCGCTGCAGCGTTCGACGGAGGGGGACGGGCTCACCACGCAGTTCGACCTGACGGCGGTCTCCGAGGTGGGGCTGCTGAAGATGGACGTGCTTGGGCTGCGGACGCTGACGGTGATGAAGAACGCGCTGCAGTTGATCGAGCGGAGCCGGGGCGAGAAGATCGATCTCGATGCGATCCCGTTCGATGACGCGCTGACTTTCGAGCTATTGGGCAAGGGGGAGACGGCGGGGGTGTTCCAGTTGGAGAGCAGCGGGATGCGCCAGGTGGCGATGGAGATGAAGCCGGACCGGCTGGCGGATATCATGGCGCTGGTGGCGCTCTACCGGCCGGGGCCGATGGCGCGAATCCCGGATTACATCGCGGGGAAGCATGGGACGAAGGCGATCACCTATCTGCATCCGGCACTGGAGCCGACGCTGAGCGAGACGCACGGGGTCATCGTTTACCAGGAGCAGGTGATGGAGATCGCCCGGCAACTGGCGGGGCTCTCCATGGGCTCGGCGGAGACGGTGCTGAACGCGATGCGCAAGAAGAAGCACGATGAGATGGGCAAGCTGCAGGTCGAGTTCGTGGAGGGTGCGGAGAGACATGGGGTCGCCCGGAGGATCGCGGAGCAGATCTGGTCGCAGATGGCGGAGTTCGCGGGCTATGGGTTCAACAAGGCGCACTCGGCGAGCTACGCGATCAACGCCTATCAGACCGCGTATCTGAAGACCCACTACCCGGCGGAGTTCATGGCGGCGCAGCTCACCAGCATCATGGACGACAAGGACAAGGTGGCGACCTACGTGCAGGAATCGGGGCGCATGGGCATCGAGGTGCTGCCGCCGGATATCAACCTCAGCGCGGGCGCGTTCACCGTGGAGGAGGGGAAGATCCGGTTCGGCCTCGCGGCGGTGAAGCACGTGAGCGAAAGCTCGGTGGAGCTGTTCGCCGCCGAGCGCGCCGAGAACGGGCCATTCCGGGACATGCACGAGCTGTGCAGCCGGGCCGAGCCAGGCAAGCTGAACAAGCAGGCGCTGGAAAGCCTCGCCCGGGCGGGCGCGCTGGGGTCGCTGCGGGGATCGCGGGCGCAGCAGGTGGCGGCGGTGGACTCGGCGCTGGAATGGGGCGCGCGGGTGTATCGAGATCGGCAGGCGGGCCAGTCGTCGCTGTTCGGCTCGCGTGACGGAAGCGGCTTCATGCAACCATCATCGCCCGCGCTGCCTCCAGTCACGGAGTTCTCCCGCGATGAGCTTCTCGCGATGGAGAAGGACCGGCTCGGCGTCTACCTTTCTGGCCATCCGCTCGATGCGGTGGAGAGCAAGCTGGCGAAGGCGACGACGTCGAGCGCTCTGGAGGTGACGTCCGGGGTGGCGCAAGGTGACGTGATCGTGGGCGGCATTATCATCTCGGTCCGCAAGCGCATCACGCGCGCGGGCAAGATGATGGCGTTCTTCACGCTGGAGGACCTGACGGGGGTGATCGAGGCGACGGTGCTGCCGGAGGCGTACGAGAAGTGCGGCCCGACGCTGGCGGAGCAGACGATCGTGGTGGTGCGCGGCCGGTCGGAGTCGGATGACCGCTGGCGGGAGGAGCGGGAGACCGGGGGAGGGCAGCGGCTGCTGGCGGAGGGGGTTTGCCGATTGGATGACGAAGAAGGCATGCGGAATCTGCGCTATGTCGGCGCCGGGCGGAACGGCCGCAAGACCCAGAACGGCCGGAACGGATGGGGCGACCGGCCGGCGCGGCAGGCCGCGCGTCCAGACAGCGGGAAGTCGCCGGCCCCACCGAGGGAGACGAAGAAGCCAGCGCCGCCCTCCGAGCGAGTGCATATCCGTCTGCCGCTGGAGAGCGCGGAAGATACGATGGGGCGACTGCGCGAGCTGATCTCGCAATGCTATGGCGACACCGAGGTGCTGCTCCACATTCAGATGGGAGAGCAGGAGCACAAGGTCCGCCTCGGGCCGGACTTCCTGGTCAAGCGGGACGAGCAGTTCACGGATGCAGTGCGGAGTCTGCTCGGCGATGGGGCGGTCTGGCTGGAGTGATTCTTCACCGCGGAGACGCGGAGCCGCAGAGAGCAGCAGGAGCGAAGCTCCTGCCCAACGGGAGAACAGAGGGCAGGAGGTAAGCTCCTGCCTTACGAATTACCCACCTGAGGCGTGAGGCGAAGACGCCTGCGCCGCTTTGAGAGACTCCCGGATGGGAGCGGCCTACTGACCTCACCCCCTTCCCCCTCTCCAAGCCTGGAGAGGGGGCGGGGAATCAGGGCCGCGGTGGATTCCCGGTCTGTGGGGTGAGGGTCGGCGCGGGAGCCTCGTACAACGCAGATTGCCACACCGTAGACCAAGAGAGCCGTTGGGTCAGCGATCCATGCGCATACTGACGACCCGAAGACGAACGCCGGGGCAGGTCGCCGACGAACTCTCGCAAGCACTGCTGGCGAAGGTCTCCGAGCAGGAGAAGGTGGTCCGCGAGATCGTCGAGGCGGTGCGCACGCGCGGCGATGAGGCCGTGCTGGAGTACACGCGGCGGTTCGACAGCCCGGAGATGACCGTCGACCGGCTGGCGGTCACCGAGGAGGAGTTCGAGCAGGCCCGCGCCGTCGCGGGCAAGGGCTTCCTCGACGCGGTGGCGAGCGCGGTCGAGCACGTTCGGAGCTATCACGAGAAGCAGCGGCCGCAGGACTGGTTCGACCTGCGCGAGCTGGGCACGGTGCTGGGCCAGAAGTTCACTCCCATCGAGCGGGTCGGCATTCACGTGCCCGGCTTCACCGCAGCATATCCCTCCTCGCTGATCATGACGGTTGTGCCGGGTCAGGTGGCCGGTGTCGATGAGATGGTGCTGTGCACACCGGCGGGCCGGGATGGCAGCGTCCATCCGGCGACGCTGGCGACGGCCGGGTTTCTGGGCCTGCGCTGCGTTTTCAAGATCGGCGGCGCGCAGGCAATTGCGGCGATGGCGTTCGGGACCGCCACCGTCCCGAAAGTCGACAAGGTTTTCGGGCCGGGCAACATCTACGTGATGCTGGCGAAGCGTGAGGTCTACGGGCACGTCGGGATCGACGGCCTCTACGGTCCGTCCGAGGTCGTCATCATCGCTGACGAAACCGCGGAGGCGCGAATCATCGCGGCCGACCTGCTGGCGCAGGCCGAGCACGGAACTGATTCGTCCGCGATCCTCGTGACGCCGGCCCGCTCGCTGGTCGAGCCGGTGCAGAACCAGCTCGCGCAGCAGGTCAGGCTGCTCAGAAGAAAAGCGATTGCCTGGGAGGCGATCAACCAGCGGGGCGCGATTGTGATCACCAAAGACCTCGACGAGGCGTGCGAGGTGGTGAACGAGCTGGCGCCGGAGCACGTGCAGATCTGCACGGAGAGCCCGTTCTCGTGGCTGCCGAAGATCCGCAATGCGGGCTGCATCTGCATCGGGTCGACCTCGCCGGTGACGTTGGGCGATTACGTGATCGGACCATCGCACGCGCTGCCGACCGGCCGGACCGCGCGCTTCTCCTCGGGGCTGGGCGTCACCGATTTCTTCAAGCGATCGAGCATCATCTACACATCGAAGGAAGCGGTGAAAGACCACGCGGCGACGGTGCGCGCGCTGGCGCAGCTCGAGGGCCTGGACGGACATGTGAGGGCGATGATGGTGCGGTTGCGGACGGGGTAGGGAAACAGGGCACTTTCACCGCAAAGGCGCAGAGGACGCAGAAAATGGGGATCGGGCTTCGGCAGCAAGCTACCGAAGCAACTGAACGCTGATTGCCGCGGATAGACGCGGAGACCTGTTGGGCAGGAGCGGGAGCTCCTGCCCAACAGGCACAACGAGTCCATCGGACTCTGACAGGCATCGGGGCTTCGGCAGCAAGCTACCGAAGCAACGGACATCCGTGTTCTTCGTGCCTTCATGGCTCAAGACGCCGTTCGCGCGGGAGGAGATATGCGCAAGGCCGATATCGCTCGCAAGACCAAGGAGACGACGATCTCGCTGCGCCTCAATCTCGATGGCGCGGGAACGTGCCGGGCGAAGACCGGCGTCGGCTTCCTCGATCATATGCTCGACCTGCTGGCGCGGCATGCGGGCATCGACCTGAGCGTGACCGCGAAGGGCGATACGCATGTCGATGACCATCACCTGGTCGAGGATGTCGGTATCGTCTTGGGCCAGGCGCTCAAGCAGGCGCTTGGTAAGAAAGAGGGCATCGGGCGCTACGGCTGGGCGACGGTGCCGATGGATGAGGCGCTGGTGATGTGTGCCGTCGATCTGAGCGGGCGGCCCTATCTCGCCTATGGGCTGGAGCTGCCGGTGAAGCGAATCAAGGGAGCGAAGGCCGAGTTCCAGACCGAGCTGATTGAGGAGTTCTTCCGTGCGGTCGTGAACTCGACGGGGATGAACCTGCACCTGCGGCAGGTGGACGGGCGCAACACCCATCACATCATCGAGGCCGCGTTCAAGGCATTCGCGCACGCGCTCGGCCAGGCGATAGCGCCGTCCGGCAAGCGCGGGGTACCATCCACAAAGGGAGTCCTGTGATGGGAACCTCACCCCCTTCCCCTCTCCGCGCGCGGAGAGGGGCGGAAGACAGCCACGAGGCGGATTCTGACCACGCGGGGTGAGGTTAGCCAGAGAGGCCGCACACGCAGACAACATCACCTCAGGCCAGGAGTCTCCTTGAAATGACAACCCACTCGACGACCATCCTCGCCGTTAGACGCAACGGGCTGACCGCCATCGGGGGCGATGGCCAGGTGACGATCGAGAACACGATTATCAAGCACCGGGCGCGCAAGGTGCGGCGCTTGTTTCAGGACAGGGTGGTGGCGGGGTTCGCCGGGGCGGCGGGGGACGCGATGGCGCTGTTCGAGCGGTTCGAGGGGAAGCTGGAGGAGCACGCGGGCAACCTGTTCCGCGCGGCCTACGAGCTGGTGAAGGACTGGCGCACCGAACGCTCGCTGCGTCAGCTTCAGGCGTTGCTGGTCATCGCGGACAAGGAGCGCTTGCTGCTGGTGTCGGGCAATGGCGATCTGATCGAGCCGGATGACGGTATCATCGCCATCGGCTCCGGCGGCCCCTACGCGCTCGCCGCGGCCCGCGCCCTCATCGCCCACACCGACCTCAGCGCGGAGCAGATCGTGCGGGAGGCGCTGGAGATCGCGGCGGAGATATGTATCTATACGAATAGGGAAGTGACGGTGGAGGTGGTGTAGGGGGGAAGGAACGGCGTCATCCGCAGATTGCGCAGATGACGCGGATTGGGCAGGGGCGCGGTTCTGCCGCTGACAGGCAACGCTGGATGCCACCCATGACCAGTGATGAGCAGCATGACCGCGTGGACTCCGGGCCCCGCGATGCCGCCAAGGGGTTCGGCTTCGCGGTACTGTTCCTTGCTTGGCAAGTAGGGGCGGTGTACCTGTCCGCTCGCTTGCTGAGGAGTGGCTTGTGGGCGGGCATCCTGGTTAGCCTGGCGGGGCCCGCAGCACTGGCGGTGTGGGCCTGGCGAGACGCGATCAGCCAGCTATCGCGCGAGCAGCGTCCGCTTCGTCGGTTACTGGGACTGACGGTGAGGATCGGCTGCGGTACCGCGGTGGCGCTCATCCTCTGGCTCATCTCGTGGACTGCCGTCGCAACAATGCAGAAGGAGTTCATCGGAGGGCAGAAGGCGGAATGCCTGTCGAACGTAAAGGAGCTGACTTCCGCTACGCTCCGCTTTGCCGACGACCATAATGGGCGGCTTCCGGACGCGGCCTCGTGGGCGGATGAGATCGCACCGTACGTCAACGCAACGGCTGCGACCTTCCGGTGTCCGAGTGCGGCGAACAAGGACTTCGCTTACGCGTACAACTCATCACTGAGTGGCAAGAAGCTTGGCGACATCCAGGAACCGGAGAAGGTGGTCCTCATCTTCGAGAGCGACACCGGGCGGAACGCCGCGGGCGGTCCGGAACTGCTCTCGACTGCCCCTCGGCACTTCGGAGGCGACGATTACGGGTTCGTGGATGGTCACTGTCTCTGGACGATTCGCGAGAAGAGCGGCATCGACGCCAGGGGTGCCCCCATCTGGACGAAAACGCCGGGTGGAAGCGCGATGATCCGCTGGGAACCGTAAGGAAAGAACAGTGGCAGGAGGCAAGCGCCTGCCCAACGACCGGCCACACGGGCGCACAGCGGTGCGCCCCTACCTTGCATCTCCGTTCATCCGCGGCCATCCGCGTTCATCGGCGTTAGGCCGTTCGCGCGCGCCCTTACGCCCACAGCTTCCTATCCAACCCCCGGTACTGGATGGCTTCGGCGACGTGGGGGAGGGCGATCTCGTCAGCGCCGTCGAGGTCGGCGATGGTGCGGCTGAGCTTGACGACGCGGTCGAAGGCGCGGGCGGAGAGGCCGAGCTGGTCGATGGCGCCGCTGAGGAAGTTGCGGACATCCTCGGTCAGCCTGCAGAACTGCTTGAGGTCGCGCGGCCCCATGTGGGCGTTGCAGTAAACGGATGTGGCAGGAGATGCCCCCCGTGTGGCAGGAGCTTTCGCTCCTGCCCGAGAGATGCCGTCGCCGCTGAAGCGCGCGGTCTGCACCTCGCGGGCGCGCTGGACACGTTCGCGGATGGCGCGGGATGGCTCGCCATTGGCGGGGGTGAGAAGCTCGTCCCGGTGAAGGCGCGGCACCTCGATGTGGATGTCGACGCGGTCGAGCAGCGGCCCTGAGATGCGCTGGAGATAGCTGCGAATCTTCGTGATCGAGCAGGTGCAGGCCCGCGCTGAGTCCATGTAGTAGCCGCATGGGCACGGGTTGAGCGCGGCGACGAGCTGCACCCGCGCCGGGAACTCGGCGGTGCCGGCGACGCGGCTGATATTCACGACACCGTCCTCAAGCGGCTGGCGCATGACCTCCAGCGCGTCGCGGTTGAACTCCGGCAGCTCGTCGAGGAAGAGCACGCCATGATGGGCGAGCGAGATCTCGCCAGGTGTCGGAATGGTGCCGCCGCCTGCGAGTCCGGCGGCGGAAATGGTGTGGTGAGGTGAGCGGAAGGGCCGGGTGGTGATGAGCCCCTTGCCTGTGGGCACCTTGCCGGAGATGCTGTAGATCTTCGTGACCTCCAGCGCCTCCTCCATGCGCATCGTCGGCAGGATGCTCGGCAGTCGCATCGCCAACATCGTCTTACCCGACCCCGGCGGGCCGACCATGACGACGTTGTGCCCACCGGCCGCGGCGACCTCCAGCGCGCGCTTCACATGGGGCTGGCCCTTCACCTCGGTGAAGTCGGTCGGATAGGCAGGCTCGGAGAGCCCCCACTCGTGCGCGGTTGAGGGAGCGGGCTTGCGGTTGGCGGGGTAGGCGACGATCTCGGCCGCCTCCCAGAGTGTCTGCACGGGGTAGACGTTCAGCCCCTCGACCACGGTGGCTTCAGCGACGTTGTCGGCTGGCACGATGAGGCCGCTGCACCTGGCATCGCGGGCCGCGAGCGCGATCGGCAACACCCCTGAGATGGGGCGAACTGAGCCATCGAGCGATAGCTCGCCAACGGCGATGAGCTTGTCCATGTCATCGCCGATGATCTGCTCGGTGGCGGCGAGGACCGCCAGCGCGATGGGGAGGTCGAAGGCGGGGCCTTCTTTGCGGATATCGGCGGGAGCGAGGTTGACGGTCACACGATGGGCGGGGAAGGAGAAGTTGGAGTTGCGGACAGCCGAGGCGACGCGCTCGCGAGCCTCCTTCACCGCGGCGTCGGGGAGGCCGACGATGAGCACCTCGTTCTTGCCGACGCCGATGTCGACCTGGACCTGAACCAGGTAGGCATCGATGCCGAAAACAGCGCAGCTATCAATGCGGCCGAGCACCCCTCGCTGTACCCTCTCGCTCCGTCAGTGTGGCACGGACCGCTTCCATCTGCTTTCGGGGGCAGTTCGCCCCCTCAACGGCCGGGCATTAGCTTCCATCCAGCGGCTCAGTCCTCCTTCAGTTGGTCCGCCCGGCCGAGGCATGGCCGCCCGCGCTGGTGCTATGGGCGCAGTGCCTCGTCTTCGCCGTCACCCTCGGCGTCGCCCATCGTGTGATCAAGAGGCGGGGGAGGAGGCGGCGGCGCGCGGTAGGCCAAAACGCGCCAGCGCGCCCCCGGGGGCACGCTGACGCAGCTCCGGTCACCAAGGCACTCAGAGCGAGAGCCTGAATGCCCGCTGAATGAAGGCCGCCATCTGGTCGCGGCTGCAGCTGTACTCCGGATGGTAGAGGCCATCTCCGTAGCCTGAGGCAACCGCCCGGGCGGGGTCGGCGATGTACTCAATGTACTTGCGCGCCCAGAAGCCCTCGGGCACATCGGGGAAGGTCGGCGACGCCGGCGGCGTGTAGCCGGCGAGCCCTGCCTCCCCAACTGGGCTAGCGATAGAGCGGGCGACGAAGACCGCCATCTGAGCGCGGTCCACAGTGAACTCCGGGTGGTAGACACCGCCCTCATAGCCCCCGACGATCCCGCGGCTGACGGCGTACTCGATGTGCCGGAAGGCCCAGTGGGTGGCCGGCACATCGGAGAAGGTCGCTTGGGCTGGGCCGATCGGCACCGCGGCGTCACCGCCGGCGAGGGCGCGGGCGAAGAACACGGCCATCTGATCGCGGGTGATCAGCAGCGTCGGCTGGTAGGTGGGCGGAGATCCGGCGTATCCCTGGGCGATGCCCGCGTTGCACACCGCCTCCACCGCCGACCAGGCCCAGTAGTCCATCCGCACATCGTCGAAGCTGGTCACCTCGACGGAGGCGCTGGCCATCGGCCCGAACCAGCCCGCGCCAGCGTCCTGGACCATCTGCCAGTCGCAGGAGTGGGCGCCGACGGCATGGGGCGCGGTGACATCGAACTGGAAGGTCTTGTCGGCGCCGGTGGCAACCGAATCAGCGCCGCCAAGGGCAACGCGGCTCATGCCCCAGGTCATGTTGTCCGCGGGGGTCTGAGAGCCGAGCGCGAAGCCAGCGGTGGCCGTCCACATTGCGGAGCCCATGTTGCGCATGGTGATGGTGACCGGCGCCGTGGCGCCGCGGATCATGTGCATGGGCATGGTGGCGCCCATCAGGGCCGAATCGCAGGCAATGGCGGCCAGGGTAGTGGCCGAGGCGGTGTTGCTCGCCCCCGATTCGTTCGTCGCCGCGTCCTCAGCGGTGACATGATACTGGTAGAGAGTCGATGGGCTGAGCATTATGTCTGAGTAGCTGGTCGCGGTGGGCTCAGCGACCAGCGTGCCGTCCCGGTAGACATTGTAGTGGGCAACGCCGATGTTGTCCGTCGAGGCCGTCCATGCGAGGTCGATGCGCATGCTGCTGACCGCGGTCGCGGTCAGGTTGGTGGGGGCCGATGGCGGCGTGGTGTCGCCTGACGGGTGGGAATTGGCATCACCTGGATGCGTGTTGGCGTTGATCTCGACCATGCTGGTGTAGCCGTCGCCATCGGGGTCGAGCGGCTCGACCGCGTGAATGGCGTCGCTCGCGGTTCCGCCACCGGCCCAGGCAGTACGGATCGACTGGCCATAGGGATTCCAGGAGCTGGTGCTGCTGGTGTGGCAGAGCTGACAGCTGTACGTCGTTCCGAGGGTCGAGGCGGGGTAGGTGGCCCTCCAGGTGGAGAGCACGCTGGAGGTGGCCATGGCGGGGATGGCGCAGGCCGCGATCAGCAACCCCAGCAGAATCGCGGTGCCGATCGTCCGTCCGTCACGTCTCCGAACCACTGTTGTCGTCCTTTCACCCCTCGCCTCCCTGGCTCAGACTGGGCTGAGACAGCCGCCGCCAGGCACCCGACGAGTTCGTGCAAAGACACACTAATTTTCCAGAGAAAGGGCGATCCGTCAACAGACAAGCGGTCGCTCTGTGGCATTGGAGGGAGGTGGGGTGCGAAGCGTCTCACCCCTGCTGGCGCAGGGGTAGGCTACGAGATGCGGGGTCAGCCCCGGAACGCGCCCTCGACGACCTCGACCTTCATCACGCGGCCCGTGGGGGTGATGTGCACCTCGACGATGTCGTAGCGCGTGAGGCGCTCGCGCTTCTCGCGGGTGCTGATGTAGCTGCCCGCGACCGCGGCGATGGTGCGCTGCTTTGGGGAAGTGACGCTTTCCAGCGGCCGGCCATGCTCATCGGAGCTGCGGGCCTTCACCTCGATGAAGACGAGGACATCGCGCTGCTCGGCGATGATGTCGATCTCGCCCCGCGCGGTGCGGTAGTTGCGCTCCTTGATGCGGTAGCCCTTCGAGGTGAGGAAGCGCGCCGCGTGGTCCTCGCTGATGCGACCAAGCTCTTTCCTGGTCTTCGGCTGAGCGCGCTTGCGCCAGAGCACTGCTGCTAATCCCTCATCGGGAAAAGCTGGTCGATCGGCGCGTCGCTCAGCTCCTTGAGCGCCTGGGCGAGCCGGTCGACCGCTGTGTCGACCATCCGCCGGCCCTTGTCCGCGGTCGCCTTGGTCGGATCGCCGATGCCGCAGTTCAGCGTGTAGATGTGCCACGGCTTGACGAAGAAGATCGAGCGCGGGTCAGAGAAGACCGACTTGCGCGTGCGGGTCGGCTTCGCTTCATCCATCTTCGCGTGCTCGGGAGCGAGGTAGAGCAGCACCGAGGTCTCCATCTCACACGCGTGTCCGGTCTCTGCCGTCTCCTGTAGCTCCGCCTCGACATCGGCCGAGAGCCCAAACTGCTCGGTGAACCCGACGAAGGCGCTGCTCTTCGAGGCGAGCTCGCGCAGCGAGGCCTGAAGGACGTGGGTGTTGCCGCCGTGGCCGTTGATGATGATGACCTTGCGCACGCCGTTTCGCTCGCAGGTCGTGACGACATCGAGCACGATGTCCATGAGGGTGCGCGGCTGAAGGCTCATCGCCCAGGGGCAATGGCGGACGTTTTCGTTGCAGCTTATCGGGAGAGTGGGGAGCAGCAGGCACTTCGCCCCTTGCTCGTTCGCCTTCGCCACCGCGCGCTCGGCGAATCGCTCCACCGCGAACAGATCGGTGCCGTAGGCGAGATGGAACGCGTGCGGCTCCGTCGACCCGATGGGGAAGACCGCGACCTCGAACTTGGCCTCGGTCACCTCCGGCATACGGAGATGCGTCAGTCGGAACTCGTTCATCATGCCTCCTTCACTACTCAGGGCGCACAGCAGTGCGCCCGTACATAGGACTCGGAACCTCTCATGCTAGGGCGCACAGCGGTGCGCCCCTACACGGCATCGTATCCTTCCAAGGCTCCCGGCAGCGCCTCGGCCAGCGCCTCGGCCGCCTGCATCCACGCCTGCGCGTGCTTCGGCGCCTCGCGCGTGAACGCCATCCAGGCGTCACTCACAGATGGTTGCTTGTCGGGCATGGCTCTTCCTCCCGTCGCCCCACCCGTCCGTTCGACAGCCGCAGGGCCGGCCCCTTGGCTGAGGCGGGATGGGCCATGTCGGGATGGGATGGCCCAGCGTGGCCCTTGACAGGAGGTCGGTTTCATTGTACTATTCGCATAGTACACTCGCCGGGAAGGGGGATGCACGATGAGATGGCTTTGTCTCGGGCTGCTGCTCATGGTCGTGTTGGCTGTCCCGGTCGGCCATTGTCGCGCTGACTCTCCCAACACGCAAAGCGAGCTTTCCATGCTAGGTGACCGGTACGGGAGTGGACAGCTTGCTTCAGGCGACTGGGTGATCCAGTTCGGCGAGGCCGTGCCCCTGCCGGTGGACGGGACGGTGACGGGCCTCGCGTTCGGCCCGGGGCGGAAGGAACTCGCCTATTGCAGTGGCGATGCGCTGTGGAGCGTCAGCATCGCCGACGTCTTTCGTCCGCAGGCCGAGGAGCCCCGTGTTGATCATCTCCAGCGGAGGCTGATCTGGCGCGCGCCGGAGGGCAGTCGGTTGAGCGGCCCGATCTGGTGGGCAGCTAACGGCTCAAGCATCGCGCTGATGGTCGGCGCGGGAGGAGAGCAGACACTCACGTGCATTGGTTACGCGTTGGGCGATGCCACTGCGCTCGCGCGACACGGGCGCATCGTCGACGCCGCCTGGGAGCCGTCGGCAAAGCACCTCGCGTATGTAGCAGAAGACAAGGGTTCCCGCGCCGTCTTCGTTCAGATGGTTCCTCCGGCAGACGAGCGCCGCATCGGGGAGGGCGGGCTCAACCTTCGATGGTCTCTCGAAGGCAAACTCTCATGGCAACAGGCGAGTTCACCCGATAGCTGGACGGAGTGGGCCTGGACGCCTGGATGGGATGACCCCAAGTCGGCTGGCGCTGTGCCGCCGCGCCCGGCCGGCGCGATGTGGTCACCTGACGGCCTACTCTGCGCGGCGCTAGAGCAAGCCCCGGGCACCAACGCGAAGCAGCTCGTCATCTGTCAGACGCAGTCATCTGTGAACAACGTGGTGTCGCTTCCAGACGCGCAGCCGGACCAGCTCCTCGGGTGGTCGCCCGATGGCAAGATCATCCTGCTGCTCGTCCGGGGCGATCTGATGCTCGCGGTCAGCGCGTATCCTCCCTCGGACAACCTGACCAGAAGGTGGGCGATGGGACGCGCGGGCGCGCCTCCATACAATGAGGCTGAGGGGCGTGCGGCGATGCCGCAACTGCCGCTGATCAACCCGGCTGCAGGGCTTCCTTCGTGGTCCTCGGATGGGGAGCTGCTTGCTTATGTCAGCGCCGATGAGGAAGTGACTCGCCACGCGCTTGAAGGGGTGGGACTGAGGGCGACGTGGCCCGCGAACCAGATCATAGTGCAGACCGTTCGTCGCCAGTACTTCAAACCTCCCACCCCCAAGGAGGCGGAGGCGGAGCACGTGCTGAGCAACATGAAGAACATCGCGCTCGCGCTCCGGATGTACCTGACGGACAACAACGATGTCTTCCCGCCGGTGGAGAATACTGAGCAGTTGCGCTCGGCGCTTGATGAGTATGTGCCTAACCAGAGCGTTTTCATGCGGCCGGGGAGCACGGATCAGGTGGTCGTTCAGTATCTGGTTCCACCGGGGGTGAGGCTTGCGGAGGTTCGCGACCAGGACAAGATGCCGATGGCGGTGGTCGACTACGCTGATGGCTTCTACGTCATCGCCTATGGCGACGGCCACGCGGTGCTGCTCAGGAAGCAGCCCGGCTACCAGGAATCCTGGGAAGCATGGTGGCGGGAGTTCGAAAAGAAGCAGGGCCAGCAGAGGTAACGGTCCTACTGTGGCACCGGCGCCAGGCCCGCCATCGCCCTGACGATATCGGTGCGCGAGACGATGCCGAGGACGGCGCCATCGCGCAGCACGGGCACGCGGTTGATGCGCTTGATCGAGAGGAGCAGGGAGATCTCCTGAACCGACTCGTTCTCGCCAACCGCGACGACGTCGGTGGTCATGATCGCGCGCACCGTATCCTCTCCCAGCCTGCGACTGAGAATGTCGGCCTCCGATACGATGCCGATGATCTTCCCCCGGTGGTCGACCACGGGCGCGCCGCTAATGCGTTTGTCCGAGAGCACCTTCGCAAGGTCGGTCACCGTCATCGACGGCCACACAGTCACGACGGGCGTTGACATGATATCGCGCGCGCTGAGCTGCATCTGCCGGCCTCCGGGCCGCCGCCATGAGACTCTTCGGCATCCGGTGGGACCAGCTTGACAGACGGGGAGCGCCGGCCGGGCTGGGTGCACCCCGTCAGCGTCCGTCCGAGGCTGTCCGCCGCTCTACTCCCTGCTCTCGGAAACCACTCGAGCTACCTCCGCAACGCTCGTGATCCCCTCTGCCGTTTTCCTCAGGCCATCCGCGGCGAGCGTGCGCATGCCGTTGCGAATGGCTGCGGCCTCGATCTCCTCCGTGGCCGCGCGACGGGCGATGAGACGCTGGATTTCGCGGTCGATCTCCATAACCTCATAGAGGCCGGTGCGGCCTCGGTAGCCGGTGTGACGGCAGTGGTCGCAGCCGGCGCCGCGCATGAACTGGGGCTTGTCGGGCAGCTCATAGCCACCTCTCCGGGCCCTCTCCGCCAGCGAGGAGAGGAGCTTGAGGTCAGGCTCGTCCGGCTGCTTGCACTCGGGGCAGACTCTGCGGGCGAGCCGCTGGGCCGACACATAGATGAGCGTCTGCGCCACCATGAACGGCTCCAGGCCCATGTCCAGCAATCGCGTGACGCAGCCCGCCGCGGTCTCCGCGTGCAGCACTGTCATCACCAGGTGGCTGGTGATGGCGATCTGGGCTGCGGTCTCTGCGGCCTCGAGCGTCCGAATCTCGCCGATCATGATCACATCCGGGTCGTGCCGAAGGAACGAGCGAAGACCGGCCTCGAAGGTCAGACCAGCCTTGCGGTTCACCGCGACCTGTGTCACGTGGGGGAAGCTGTACTCGACCGGGTCTTCGATGCTCATCGTCTTCACTTCGGGATTGGCAATCTCCAGCAACCCCGCATACATGATCGTCGTCTTGCCGGAGCCGGTGGGGCCGGAGACGATGAGGAGGCCGCAAGGCTGGTGGAGCGCGCGGCGGTACTTCGCGAGGTCCTCGGGGTACATGCCATGCGGCCCGTCGAGGCGTATCAGTGTTGCTTTCTGATCGAGCAGCCGCATGACGACGCTCTCGCCGAAGACAGCCGGGATCGTGGCGGCGCGCGTGTCGAACTTCCTGTCGCCGAACTGGAAACCGAAACGCCCATCCTGCGGGATGCCGCGCTGATCCAGCGGGATGCCCGCGTGCGCCTTGATGCAGGCGACGAGGGCATCGTGTGAAGACTTCGGAACACGCAGCATCTCATGCAGCACCCCATCGATGCGCTGACGGACTACGCTCTCGCCGCGGGCAGCGTCAATGTGGATGTCGGTTGCGCCCGCCTCCAACGCGGTTGCCAGGATCGTCCGAAAGGCGCTCACGACCGCCTTCTCCTCCTCGGTCGCCGGGTAGCCCGGAACGACCGCGTCGAAGACGATCTCACCCGCTGCCCGGGCGCGAGAGGACAGGTCCGCAAGGGCGCCATCGAGTTGGCTTACATTCACCGCCGCCGCGGATGGGTGGGTCGCCTGTCCGAGCTTATCGAGATCGGAGCGCCGGTAGCGCCACTGGCGTCCGATCCTCGTTCCTCGGATGCGGCCCTGCTGCTGCCATCGGTGCATGGTCGAGCGGCTGACCCCAAGTACCTCTGCCGCCTGCTCGAGCGAGAGCATCTGCTCGGCCGCCTTCTCTGCACCGGCCCCCTTCGGACGACGCCCTGAGCCCTGCTTGCCAGCCCTCACGTTCGTTCTCCTTTGCATATCATTAGCATCTATGCTACCTTATGCCACAAAACCCATAATATGTCAAGACAGGTCTTGCGACAATATGAAACAAACGGCGATAGAACTGGACTCGTCGCGAGGTGGGGTGGGCGGCGAGAGAGAACCGCGGGTCGGGAACCATGCGAGACCTCTCTGAGAGACCTCTGGTGTGCCTTGCACTTGCGTTCGGGGGCGGCATCGCCCTGGGCGAAGCAGCAGGCGTGTGGGCTATCTGGGCGCCCGCCGCGCTGGCGGCCCTGGCGTTCCTGGCCTGGCTCGTGCGAGGCCGAAGGGCGCTAGCGGGCGTGCTGGCGCTCTGCGTGGGGGCAGCAGCAGGATCGGCGGCGCTGCTCGCGGCGCGGCCGACGGGGGCCGGTGACGCCGCCAGGCTGCCCGCGGGCGGGCAGACGCTCGTCGGCACGGTCACCAACGCTCCGAGCTACCTGGATGGTAGGTGGCGGTTTGTGCTCACCGCGGAGACCCACGAGACCGGCGAGCGCAGGGAGCCGGTTACCGGCGGCGTCTACGTGCGCCTGAAGTCCGGCCAGCGAGTCCAGCGGGGGGAACGGTGGCGGCTGACAGGCAGGCTCAGCCCCCTGCGAACCTCGGCGAATCCCGGCCAGCGGTCAGAGGCGGAGCGTCTCAGTCCCCTCGGCGTCTCGTCCGTGCTGACGGTGGGCTCGGGCGAGATGGCCGACCGGCTTGGGACCGGCAAGCTAAGCGCTCTCGCCCGTCATGCGTTCGGCGCGCAGCAGCGGGCGATCAAGGCGCTCGAAACGCAGATCGGCGGCCCATATCGGGAGACCACGGCTGCCGTTGCCGCGAGCGTGATCTTCGGCGTCCACGCGACTCCGCCGCCGGTTGAGATCACGGAGGCGTTCCGGAGGGCGGGCACGATCCATCTGCTGGTGGTCTCAGGGGCAGTTGTGTCGATGGTGTTCGGGATGGTGTTCCTGCCGGGCATGGTCGGCGCGGGGTGGCGGCGCGTCTGGATCGAGCGGCAGTCGGGGTGGCCGGTGAACTATCGCGGGCGGGTGCGCTTCCACCCAGGCATCTGGGCGGCGGCCATCGCGATGGTGACGGTGAGCTACTACGCCGTGCTCACCGAGGGCGGGCAAGCGGTCATCCGGGCGGCGGCGATGGGCGTGCTGGCGGCGCTGGCTATGGCGCTGCGGCGCGTACCCCGGGTGGCGCTGGAGCACGGGCTGAACATCGATCGCTTCACACTGCTGGCGACGGCCGGACTTGCGATCCTCGTCGTGTCGCCACAAGCGCTCTTCCAGCCGGGGTTCCAGCTCTCATTCGCGGCGGTGATTGCGATCCTGTACCTGACGCCGAAGGCGATGTGGCTCGTCGGATGGCTGCCGAGGTGGTTGGGATATGTCATTGTCGGTACGCTCGCGGCCCAGCTTGCCACGTTCCCGATCCTGGTGTGGCATTTCGGCCAGGTGCCGTTGGCGGGCTTCGGCGCGAACCTGCTCGCCATTCCGCTCGCATCGGTGGTGCTGGTGAGTGGCATGGCGACGTGCGGACTGGCGGTCGTGGCGCCGTGGGCCGCGCCCGCCGCGGGACTGGTCGCGGGCATCTCGACGCGGTGGCTGGTCTGGGTGAGCAGCGCGTTCGGGTCGCTGCCGTGGGCGTCGGTGGAGGTGGCGAGGCCGAGTGTGGTGTTCGTGGTGGTGTGGTATGTGGGGTTGGTGGGGGTAGGGAGAGCGTTGGCGGCGGGGGGCGCGCAAACGGCAGAACGCCGATGAACGCGGATGGGCGCAGATGAACGCGGATGCGGGGCGAACTCTCGCCCCGCACAGGGCGAGAACGGCCGAACGGGAACCGCGGATGAGGAGGAGACCGACCGCGTGGCTATGGTGATGGTGGACTGAGCGCGGTGTCGTGACCTGAGGTAGGATGCGGGCTTCAGGGGGCGAAGATGATGCGTGATGGCAGCAGCCGGTCGGCGGGGGATCTACTAGTGCATAGCATGGATGAAGGCGCGGACAGATGGCGCGAGGCGCGCGAATGGGTGGGATCTGGAGCGCAAGCTATGGCGCTGGCTGCTGCTCTGCTATATGCCGTTGGCTTCGCGCTCGTGCAGGTCGGACTGTCCGCTCACGGGTTTGTTCTGGTGGGGGGCTTTCGGGTCCGCTATCTGGCGGCAGGGGTATTGTGGGCACTACTTACGGCATTCCCCGTACTCCTCGGTGCGTCAGTCGGTAACGCGACTGCGCCTCGGAACGTGCGGAACTCGCAACGATGGCCCCTGAGCCGGCCCTATTGGACGCTCGGGGTGGTCCTTGTCGCCAATGTAACCGAAATCGGCGTGCTGTGCGTACTCATGGCCGAGGCGGGATACCGACCGCTCCAGTTCGTGCCAGACCTCGCCAGATACTGCCTGAAGGCCGCGCTGCCGGTAGGCTTCGCCTTCGCCATCGCGATGCGATTGCCGGATCGGCGTGTCAGGGTCGGCTGTAGCATTCTAGCAGCGGTGACCCTACTCGCCTGGTCCGTCTACGCTTACTCCCCCCGCGTACAATGGATCATCCCTGCTGGCTGGGGAGGGGGCCGAGGAACTCGCGCCCTGCTCATGCTCAGGGATGGTCGGGTGATCCCCCCCGGGCTCGGGCTGCCCATCGGTAGCGGACCAATAGTGCTTCAGTGCTTGGTCGTCGACCAGACGTCGTCTGCGTACATCGTGGCGGTTCAGGCGAGGGATGTAGCGAACATGCTGATCATGGAGGTAGCTCGCGATGAGGTTATCAGCGCGACGTACCTGCCGGCCAACCGCGCGCTGTCTGCAAGCAGTGCTGCGCCCCCTGCCAACCAGGGGCAGGCCCCGACACAGGTTGCTCCGAGTCCTGGCACTCCCTGAGGCCTACGCGCCTTCGAGGGCTACCGCACATCTGGCCGCGGGCCGGGCGGCGGACCTCGCTCCAAGCGGCTAGCGCGCCATGCGACTAAGCCGCGAACGAATCCTCCTCCTCGTCCTCCTCGCCGCGGTTGTCGCGGTGTGGTGGGCCGCGGTTGGGGAGGTCAATGGGGATCTGCGGGTCACGGTGCTGGATGTGGGGCAGGGGGATAGCATACTGGTGCAGGCGCCGGGCGGGCGGACGATGCTGGTGGACGGCGGGGGGATGCCGGGGCAGGAGGCGAGCGGCTATGACATCGGGCATGAGGTGGTGGTGCCAGCGCTGATGGCGCGGGGGGTGACGAAGATCGACGTGCTCGTGATCACGCATCCGCATGACGACCACGTTGGCGGTCTGCCCGCGGTGGTGGAAGCGGTCCCAGTCGGCGTCGCGGTGGACCCGATGATCGAATCAGACTCGGCAGCATACAAGGCGCTGGAGACGAGCCTGACGGAGCACCGGATCACCGTCGAGCGGGCGAGCGAGGGAGCCCGGATCAACCTGGGGCGTGGCATCTACGCGGAGGTGCTGAACCCGCCCGAGCCGAGGCTGGCCGACACGGACTCGGAGGCGAACGACAACTCGGTGGTGCTGCGCCTGGTGGATGGAGACGTGAGCATGCTGCTCGCGGGGGACATCGAAGAGGCGGGGGCGGAGCGGCTGGCAAGGTATGACGGCGCGATCAGGTCAACGATACTCAAGGTTCCACACCATGGTTCGGCGGGGGCGGCGATACCGGGGTTCATCGGCGCGGTCGGCCCGAAGCTTGCGGTCATCAGTGTCGGGGAGCACAACCCATTCGGACACCCGAGCGAGGAGATGCTGCGGGAGCTTGGGCGAGTGGGGGCGAAGGTGATGAGGACGGACAGGGATGGCGCGGTGACGGTGACGATCCGGCCGCCGAGGTGGTGGGCGCAAACGGCGGAACGGCCAGTCATCCACAGATAAACACGGATGAACCAACCAGACGGCCGGCGGGCAAGCGCGGATGGCCGCGGATGAACGGAGATGGCAGGAGCAAGTCGCCTGAGGCGACCAAGGCTCCTGCCCAACAAGCGATGAGAGCTGAGCAGATACGAGCGAGGGTATTGGATTCGGTCGCCGGGGATGAGGTGATCGCCGAGCTGGCCGCGCGCGGGTCAGATCACGCGGTGGTGGATGTGGTGGTGGCGCGGGGGCTGAGCCGGGCGATGCTCGTCGGGCCGCTGACGCTCGATCAGGCGCAGGCCGTGAGGCAGGCGGCGAAGGAGGCGGGCGCGCTGGCAGTACTGGCCAAGCCTGCCGGCCGGGCCGATCCGACACAGGCGGATGTGATCGTGATGGGTGGGATGGAGCAGCTTGCAGCGACCGCGGCGAAGGCCGGCGGGGAAGTGGGCGCTCGCATGGAGGCTGCGCGGATGGGCTTCGCCGCGCCGGCGCAGCGGGTGCTGCGGTGTCGCGGGCGCGAGACCGCACTGGGTGAGCGGACGCTGGTCATGGGGATCGTGAACGTGACGCCGGACTCGTTCTCGGGTGATGGGCTGGGAAGCGACACGGAGGCGGCCATCGCGCGGGGCGTGCAGATGGCGGCGGATGGTGCGGACATGCTGGATATCGGCGGTGAGTCGACGCGACCGGGTTCGGAGCCGGTGAGCGAGGAAGACGAACTGCGGCGGGTGCTGCCGGTGATCGAGAGGCTGACGCGGCAGGTGCAAGTTCCGATCTCGATAGACACGTACAAGTCCGGCGTCGCGCGGGCGGCACTCGATGCCGGCGCGGCGATGGTCAACGATATCAGCGGGCTGCACTCCGACCCGGAGCTGGCGCGGGTGGCGGCCGAGGCAGGCGCGGCGGTCGTGATCATGCACATTCAGGGCACGCCGCGAGACATGCAGAAGGACCCGAAGTACGCCGATGTGATCGGCGAGATCAGCGAATATCTCGCGGAGGGCATCGCGCGGGCGGAGGCGGCCGGGCTGACGCGCGAGCAGATCGTGGTTGACCCGGGGATCGGGTTCGGCAAGACGCTGGAGCACAACCTCGAAATACTGCGGCGGCTGCGGGAGTTCCGCAATCTGGGGTGCCCGGTGCTCGTCGGCACCTCGCGCAAGTCGATGATCGGGAAGATCCTCGATCTGCCGGCTGACCAGCGAGTCGAGGGAACCGCGGCGACGGTGGCGCTGGCGATCGCGGCGGGTGCGGATATCGTGCGGGTGCATGATGTGAAGGAGATGGTGCGGGTCGTGCGGGTCGCGGATGCGATCGTGCGGGTGAAGCATGAGGCGCCGGAGAGCGAGTATCAGTGGGAGGGAACGGCTTGAACCGCAAAGGCGCTGAGGCGCAGAGGAGAATAGGCCGCCTGCGGCGGGGGACGGCTTGAACCGCAAAGGCGCTGAGGCGCAGAGGAGAATAGGCCGCCTGCGGCGGGGGACGGCTTGAACCGCAAAGGCGCAAAGGACGCAAAGGAAATGGCGCGGCGCGTGTTTCTGGGGTTAGGCGCGAATGTGGGGGAGCGCGAGGCCAATCTGCGTGAGGCGATTGCGCGACTTCGCGCGGCCGAGGGCGTGAACTTCCTGCGCCAGTCCCGCGTCTATCGGACAGAGCCGATCGGGGTCACGGAGCAGCCGGAGTTCCTGAACACGGTGGTCGAGGTAGAGGTGGCGGATGGGATGAGCGCGCGCGATCTGCTGACTCTCGTCAAGCGGATCGAGAGTGGGGTCGGACGGAAACAGCGGGAGCGATGGGGGCCGCGCGAGATCGACATCGATGTGCTGCTGTTCGGGAATGAGCATATTGTGGAGGCTGATTCCGAGGTGCCGCACCCGCGGATGTGGGAGCGGGCCTTCGTGATGGCGCCGCTGGCGGAACTTGAGCCAGACATGAAGACGCCGAGTGGGGAGACGGTGGCGGAGGCGGCGGCGCGGTTGGGCCGCGAGCAGAGGGTTCATGCCAACCTTCACCTATGAAGCCAGAGAACAGACCGGCAAGGTCGAGCGGGGGACTCGCGAAGGCGAGTCGGTCGAGGCGGTGGCGCGCGAGCTGAGGGCGAAGGGCTACTTCGTCGTGACAGTGGAGCGGGTCACTCGACAGCGCCCCGAGCAGTGGGAGACACTGAAACGGCAGGTGCTCGCGCCGATCTTCTACCCGGTCAGCTCGAAGCACCGGGCGATGTTCTTCTCGTCACTCAAGGCGCTGATGTCGTCGGGCATGAGCGTGAGCGAGGGGATGAGCACACTCGCCAAGCGGACCCAGAATCACACGCTCAAGGCAGCGGCGGCGGAGATGGTGGAGGAGGCGATCCGCGGGCGGCCGATGTCTGCGGTGATGGGCAAGTACCCGGCGGCATTCCCCGGGGTGGCGCTGGCGGTGATGCAGGCGGGGGAGCAGTCGGGGCTGATCGAGCAGACAGCGGACCGCCTCGCCAGGTACTTCGACCGGGCCTTCGAATCGGAGCAGATGTACCGGTGGCAGACGTTCTACCCGAAGCTGCTGCTCATCGCGCTGCTGCTCATCCCGAACATCAAGCTGCTTATCTTCGGGGGCGTTGGAGCCTATCTGCACAGTGTGTTCGCGCAGTCGCTGCCTCTGCTGATCGCCATCGTCGCCCTCTGGTATGGGTGGCGGCTGCTGCTTCGGGCGCCGCAGCTCAAGCGCGCGATCGATCACATCAAGCTCATGCTGCCGTGGTTCGGAAGCCTGAGCAGACGGATCTCGACGGCGCGCTGGGCGCGGGCGCTGTCGATGCTGCTGGCGGCGGGGGTGCCGGTGCATCGGGCACTGGTGGCGGCGGCCTCGGCGACGGGCAACGCGGCGATGGAGGAGGCGCTGGTCCGCGAGTCGGAGGGGGTGCTTCGAGGGCAGACGGTGTCGGAGTCGTTGGCGGCAAGCAAGCACATCCCGGAGATGGCGCTGGACATGCTATCGACGGCCGAGCGCGCCGGCTCGATCGAGAACGCGCTGGAGAAGGTAGCAGACTACTACGAATCGGAGACCGATGTCGGCGGGAAGCAGACCGCGGTGGCGGTGGGGCTTCTCCTCTACCTGCTGCTGGCGCTGGCGATTGCGGCCGTGGTGATCTCGTTCTGGAAGGGCTACTTCGGGCAGTACGACGAGCTGCTCCGCGGGGGAGGGCCGTGAGAAAACCTCACCCCCCGGCCCCCTCTCCGCAGCCGTTCGAGGGGGAGAGGCGAACAGCGTGTAAGGACGGTGAAATGGCATCCGTCGTGACAACCGTCGCGGAGGTAAGGGCGCGGGTGGCCGCGGCGCGGGCGGAGGGCAAGAGCATCGGGTTCGTGCCGACGATGGGCGCGCTGCACGAGGGGCACTTCGCGCTTGTCCGGCGGGCGCGGGAGGAGTGTGGCTACGTCGTCGTGAGCATCTTCGTCAACCCGACGCAGTTCGCGCCGGGGACGGATTTCGAGAAGTACCCGCGGGATCTCGCCGGCGACGCGGCGAAGGCCGAAGCCGTGGGCGCGGACTTGGTCTTCGCACCATCGGTCGAGGAGATGTACCCGCCTGGCGACAGCACGTTCGTCGAGGTGACCGGACAACTGGTGGATTGCTTGTGCGGGCCGCACCGGCCGGGGCACTTCCGCGGTGTGACGACGGTGTGCGCGCGGCTGTTCAACATCGTGGGTGCGGACAGGGCGTACTTCGGGGAGAAGGACTACCAGCAGCTTCTCGTCATCAAGCAGATGGTGCGCGATCTGCGGTTCCCGCTGGAGATCGTGCCCGTGTCGACGGTGCGGGAGGCGGACGGACTGGTGATGTCGTCACGGAACGCGTACCTTTCGCCGGAGGAGCGGAAGGCCGCGGCGGTGCTGTACCGCGCGCTGTCGGCCGCTCGGGAGCGCGTGAAAGAAGGTGAGCGCGATCCGGCGGCGCTGGTCGCCCGGGTGCGCGAGGTTGTCGCGGGCGAGCCGCTGGTGAGACTGCAATATGTCGAGGTGCGTGACGCGGAGACGTTGGCCGATGTGAGGCGGATCGAAGGCCGGGTTGTGGTGGCGCTGGCGGGGTTTGTGGGGGGTGCGCGGCTGATCGACAATGTGGTGATCGGAAACGGCTGAACCACGAAGGCACGAAGGCACATGGGGCAGGAGCAAGTCGCCAGAGGCGACTGAAGCTTCCTGCCGAACGGTACGGCCGGCGTACACTTCCCTATGAGGGCGACAGCTGGTCGCAACTGATCTTGCGGAGCCGTCGTCGGAAGCTGTTGACAAGCTTCCGATAACCGGTGAGTTCGGACTTGCCGCGCGGGGCGAGGGCGTAGATGCCGCGGTGGACACGCGCGAACCATCCGTAGAAGTTGCTATGGAGAATCGACAGTGTCTTGGGTCCTGTCCCGAGCGCCCGGAGGTGCTTCGGAGAGGTCGGCCCCAGAACGTCGAGGTAGCAGGCAATCTGGACCGCGTTCTCGCGGTAAGCCGTCATGAGCTTCCGGCGGGTGCTTCCACCTTGGTTCAGGTCCGAGGATCGCCCGTGCATCTCCTCGATCACCGCTCTTCTCGCGCGAGCGCGCTTCTGTCTCTGGAACGGCACCGGATGGTGAACAACCTCGACCGCTCCTCGCTTCGTGCCATTCACAGAAACGAGGATCAGACCAAGCTCAAGTCGCCTCAGCAACTGCCGGATCCCGGCCCAATTCTTCCTCGACCTGGGGCGAGGCAGCGCCACATAGACGGAATCGGTGATGCGCTGGCGCTTCACCGCCTGAATGAGCAGCGCGGTGTTGAAGGCGCGCTTCATCTCGATGATGATGAGGTCATCGCCCTTGGTCGCGGTGATGTCGCAGTTCTTCACCTCACTGCGGACGGTGTAGCCCTGCTGCGTGAGATACTGGTAGAGCGGCGGGTACAGATCGGTCTCGGATTGTGTGCCGGATGATCGGCGTGCCATCAGTGCGATGCTCCGTACATGCCTGACTCATGACCAGTAGACCACATCCAGGGCGTGCAGTATGGCTCCATGCAGACGCCCGCTCGGCCGGAGTTGACGCTGTGTGCCCCAACAGGTTAGGATGACACGAGGACACAGGGAACACACATGACCCTTCACTATGGTGTTGTGCTGGAAGATGGTCGGGACGGGTGGATCGTCGCCCGCGTGCCATCGCTTCCCGGTGTGGTGACGCAAGGGCGCACGAGGGAGGAGGCGCTCGCGAACGCGCGAGAGGCGATTGAGCTGACCATCGAGGATATGGTGGCCCGAGGCGAGCCCGTCCCTCCCGCGGACCTGGCGGCCGAGTTGCTAGAGATCACTGCCTGATGGCTCGTCTGCCCGTCGTCTCTGGTCGCGAGCTGATCGCGGCGCTGAGACGCCTCGGATACCAGGTCACACGCACCAAAGGGAGCCACGTTCGGCTCGTCTGCGAGGGGAGTCCGAGCGTGACCGTTCCCCTGCATGACGAACTCGACCGTGGCACTCTCTCCGCCATTCTGTCTGAGGCTGGTATCTCGGCCGACCGATTGCTCGAGCTTCTGGGTCGTCGACCTCGTGGCTGACTTCCGTTTGACACTCACAATTGCCGATGCCATAATGCCGGCGAGGATACTTGGCCGAGATGACCACCGCAGTTGACCCCAGGTTAGAGCTTGCCGGCCGCATCGCGAGGCTGAAGGAGCAGCGCAAGGCGGTAATCCTGGCGCATAATTACCAGTTGGGCGAGGTGCAGGATATCGCGGACTTCGTGGGCGATTCGCTGGAATTGAGCCGCCGCGCTACACAGGTCGAGGCCGAGGTCATCGTCTTCTGTGGCGTGATGTTCATGGCGGAGACCGCGAAGCTGCTGAACCCCCAGCGGATGGTGCTGATCCCCGACCCGCTCGCCGGCTGCCCGATGTGTGAGATGGCGCCGGTGGAGGCGGTGCGGAAGCGGAAGGCCGAACTGCCCGGTGTGCCGGTGGTGGCCTATGTCAACACGACCGCGGCGGTGAAGGCCGAGGCCGATATCTGCTGCACCTCGGCGAACGCGATCAAGGTCGTGAACAGCCTCCCCGACACGCGCATCCTCTTCCTGCCAGACAGGAACCTGGGTCACTGGGTTCAGCGGCATACCGACAAGGAGATCATCCTCTGGGACGGGTACTGCCCGACTCATCAGCGCATCACCGCGCGCGATGTGCTGCGGCTGAGAGAGGAGCACCCGGGCGCGACCGTGGTCGTTCACCCGGAATGCACGCCCGAGGTCATCGACCTGGCGGATGAGGTGCTCAGCACCGGCCAGATGATGCGCTGGGCGCGAGAGACTAGCGCGAACGAGATCATCGTCGGCACGGAGGTCGGGCTCATTCACCGGCTGAAGCAGGAGAACCCGGACAAGACGTTCTACCCAATCAGCCTGCTGAGCACGTGCCCGAATATGAAGCGCATCACCCTGGAAAAGGTGGCATGGGCGCTGGAGGATATGCAGTTCGAGGTGACGGTGCCGGCCGACATCGCCGAGAAGGCGCGACGGGCGATCGAGAGGATGCTGGAGGTGGCCTGACGCGACGTGTGGACGGCAACGGCCTAACCACAGATGAACACAGATAAACACAGATGCGGGGCGAGTTCTCGCCCCGCGGAACAACGATAGGCAGCGATGATAGCCGATATCCCCGAAGCGGTGGTTCAAGACATCGTCGCACGCGCGCTGGCCGAGGACGTTGGGCCGGGCGACATCACCACGGCGGCGACGGTCGATGCCGACGCGCAGTGCCGCGCTGAGATCGTGGCGAAGGCAGATGGGGTGATCGCGGGGCTGGGTGTTGCGGGCACCGTGTTCCGTGCAGTGGACCCGGGGATCTCATTCGATGAAGTCGTCGCCGATGGCGCGCGGGTTTCGGAGGGGACCGTGGTCGCGCGGCTGGAGGGGGCGACGAGGTCGGTGCTGACCGCGGAGCGCGTGGCACTGAACTTCCTCCAGCGCATGTCGGGCATTGCGACGCTGACCGCGGAGTATGTCGAGGCGATTAGCGGGACGAAGGCTAGGATTCTCGATACACGCAAGACCGCGCCGGGGCTGCGGCTGCTGGACAAGTACGCGGTGCGGGCAGGCGGAGGCTCCAACCATCGCATCGGGCTGTTCGATGGGGTGCTCATCAAGGACAACCATCTGCGCGCGGCGGGCGGGGTGGGGGAGGCGGTGCGGCGAGCGCGGGCCGCGGCCCAACACCTTGTCAAGATCGAGGTGGAAGTGCAGACGCTGGAGGAGGTGGAGGAGGCCATTCAGGCTGGAGCGGATGTGATCCTCCTCGACAACATGGGGGTGGATGAGGTGGCGGCCGCGGTCAGGATCGTCGCTGGCCGATGCGAGATAGAGGTCTCGGGCGGGGTCGACATGAGCACGGTGCGGGCGCTGGCGGAATGCGGAGTGGACTACATCTCGGTGGGGAAGCTGACGCATTCGGCGCCGGCGCTGGATCTGTCGCTTGAGGTGGCGGATGACTAGAGCGGGAGCCCGCAGAGGGGCTCCCCTACGAGGTCGCTGAGCGAAAGGGGGCAGGAGCAAGCTCCTGCCGAACCAGGGAAGCTAGACGCTAGGCGGCGAGGCCCCGGCCTCTCGATGGCATGGTATAATCCGGCAGAGGGTTCCACATGCGAGCGGATCAGCAGCAACTGGATGAACTGGTGCGCCGGATCGTGGAGGCGGTGCATCCACTGAAGATCATCCTCTTCGGCTCGGCCGCGCGCGAGGAGATGGGGCCGGACAGTGACGTGGACCTGCTCGTCGTCATGCCGGAGGGGACGCACCGGCGCGACGCCGCGGGCGAGATCTACTACCGAGTCCGGGGCGTCAGAGTGCCGTTCGACGTCCTGGTGACGACGCCGCGCGACCTCGAGAAGCACCGGGAGAACCCCGGCCTCGTGTACAAGACCATCCTCAGAGAAGGGCGGACCGTCTATGCGGCCTGAGGCGGGATCGCCCGCGGAATGGATGCGCTTCGCGTACAGTGACCTAGACTACGCAGAGGCCAACGCCAGCCCGCGGGTCCTCCTCGAGTCCCGCTGCTTCCATCTCCAGCAAGCGGCAGAGAGGAGCCTGAAGGCCGTACTTGTGAGGGCCGGGATCGATGTCCCCAAGACCCACAACCTTCGCATTCTCCTCGACATGCTCCCCGCGGACGTCGAGGTGACGGAGGATGTACAGCAGGCCACTCGGCTGAGCAAGTACGCGGTGGAAACACGTTATCCGGAGTCAGGGCTGCCCGTGAGTGAGGAGGAATACCGGGACGCCCTCCGCCTTGCCCGAGCGGTGGTGCGATGGGCGGCGGAATTGGTTGGTGGGTAAGTGACCACGAGCCACACGCAACCGTATCAGCGCCCATGACCGGAAGGCAGCCCTATGGGCAGGAGCAAGCTCCTGCCGAACGGGAAACCCCGAGGGGGCTTCGGCAGCAAGCTACCGAAGCAACGGGGAAGGACTTCGGCCGGTTGCTCGCCTGGCTCGAAGAGATCACATCCACTATCGACCACGCCCGGGAGTGGCTGCGCGCGGGCGCGCCGCACGGGGCGGTGGTGATTGCGGAGAGGCAGACGGCGGGGCGGGGGAGGCTTGGGCGGGTGTGGGCATCGCCAAAGGGCGGGCTGTGGATGTCGGTCATCACTCGCCCCGACATCGAGCCGGAGAAGGCGGGGCGGCTCGGCCTGGCGATCGCGGTGGCCGCGGCCGAAGCTATCGCTACCGAGGCCGGCTGTGAGGTCGAGCTGAGGTGGCCGAACGACCTCATGGTGGGAGGCAGGAAGCTCGGCGGGGTGCTGGTGGACGCGCAGATCACCGCGGGACGGACTGGAGGCGAAGAGATGGCTTCGCCCCAAACGGTACAGAAGGGCGCACAGCGGTGCGCCCCTACCCGGGCGGCGAACGGTGAGACAGCGGCCGGGTGCGTCTCAGAGGCGATTCTGAGCATCGGGGTCAACGTCAACGTCTCGGTGGAGGACCTGCCGGAAGATGTGCGGGAGACAGCCGCGAGTTTGCTGAACGTGACAGGGCGCACGCATTCCGTCGGCGCGATAGCCGCCCGGCTGCTGGCGAATCTGGAGGCGCTGCGGCCCTCGGTGACCGGCGACGGGATCGCACTGGCGGCGGCCTGGCGGCGGCGGGATGCGCTGGCGGGGAGAGAGGTGACGGTGGAGGTGGCGGGGAAAAGGCTGCCCGGTCTGGCGAGCGGGATAGACGAAATGGGCCGTCTTCGGCTGGTCAGTGCTTGGGGAGAACACGTCGTCTCGGCCGGCGAAGTGATATCGCTTCGGGAGTTGCATGATGAGGGTCCGCAGGCTCGCGCTGAGTGACCTTGCCGATGTGGTGCGGATCGAGAGGGCCTCCTTCGGCCCGGAAGCCTATAGTGTAATGACGTTCCTGGCGCACGTCTTCAGGGATCGCAAGGGCCTGTTCGTGGCCGAGGATGACGATGGTCGCGCGGTCGGTTACGTGCTCGTCCGAATAGGCCTGCGGTGGCTCGGCGTGCGGAGGGGTGGCATCACCTCGATCGCGGTCGATCCCTCTCACCGTCGGCGCGGGTTTGGCCGCGCGCTGATGGCGGCAGCGCTGGCCCACCTGAAGAGCAATGGAGTGGATGAGGCCGACCTCGAGGTCAACGTTGTGAACCGGGCGGCGCAGTCGCTCTACGGGGCATCCGGGTTCGTGCAATCGCGCCTGCTCCCTGATTACTATGGCGCTGGTGGCGACGGACTGAAGATGGTGCTCGATCTTCGCCGGTCCACCGCCGTGGAGCAGTCGCCGCAGGTCTCCCGTGCCGAGCATGGCACGGGCGGGTAGTCCGCCACAGGCGGACCGCGTCACATGCCAGACCACCGCGGGGCAGAGCTGACCGATACGCACTGCCACCTCAACCACCCCAGGCTGCTCCGGCGGCTCGTCGATGTGCTTGCTCGCGCTCGCGAGGCCGGGGTGTCGGACATGATCGTCGTCGGATACGACCTGCCGAGCAGCCGCGCCGCGGTTGAGCTGGCCGGCCAGCACGATGGGCTGTGGGCCACGGTCGGCATTCATCCGCATGACGCCGGGGCGGTGAACGGCTCGGCGCTGGCCGAGATCAGGTCGCTCGCGCGCTCGCCCAAGGTCGTGGCGATTGGGGAGACCGGCCTGGACTTCTACCGCGACCTGTCGCCCCGGGAGGCGCAGGTCGATTCGTTCAGGCGGCATCTCGATCTCGCCGCGGCGCTGAGTCTGCCTGCGATCATCCACTGCCGCGATGCGCAGGATGAGGTTCTGGCAATGATCGCGTCGCACCCGCAACCAAACCTGGTGTGGCACTGCTTCGACGGGACGATCGAGCAGGCGGAGCGCGCGGTCAGTCTAGGGATGGCGCTTGGCTTCGGCGGGACGGTCACGCGCCGCGGGGCAGAGGGGCTGAGGCAAGCGGCGCAGTGGGCGCCGGCGGATCGCATACTGCTGGAGACAGACGCGCCGTACCTCGCGCCGGAGCCTTATCGCTCCCGCGACAACGAGCCGGCGAACGTGGTGCTAGTGGCAGAGGCGGTGGCGGCAGCGCGCGGGGAGAGTGCCGCGAGCATTGCGGCGCTGACGAGCGGGAACGCGCGGCGGATGTTCGGCCTGGGGGACGGGGTTCGATGAGCAACCGGTGCCCGAAGCACGTTGTGGACTTCCACACCCACGCCTTTCCGGAGAAGGTGGCGGCGCGGGCGATCTCGGCACTGACGCAGAGTTATCAGGTCGAGGCTCACGGTGAGGCGACCATCGCGGGGTTGGTGCGGGTGATGGATGAGTGCGGGATCGATGTGTCGGTCATCGCCCCAGTGGCGACGCGGCCGGAGCAAGTGAGATCCATCAACGACTGGGCCGCGTCAGCGGAGAGCGATCGGATCGTGTGCTTCGGCGCGCTTCATCCCGACCTTCCCGATGCCGCTGGCGAGGTCGAGCGCGTGGTGCAGCTCGGGTTGAAGGGCGTGAAGCTCCAGCCGAACTTCCAGGCATTCGCGCCGGATGACCGGCGGCTCTGGCCCCTGTACGAGGCCGCGCAAGGGCGGCTGATACTGCTCTTTCACAGCGGGCAGGAGATCAAAGCGCTGGAGCAGATCCACGCGAAGCCGGAGGCGTTTGCGCGTGTGCACCGGGCGTTTCCCGGGCTGACCATGGTGATCGCGCATATGGGGGGCTACCAGGTGTGGGATGAGGTGCGGCGGCATCTGGTCGGGCAGGAGGTGTACTTCGACACCTCTTACTGCAGCGAGGAGGAGCTGAGTACAGACGAGTTCCGCGAGCTGATTCGCGCGCATGGGGCGGAGAGGGTCGTGTTCGGGACGGACTACCCCTGGGGACATCCGGCCGGGGACCTCGCCCGGCTGTGCGCAATGGGGCTGAGCGAGGCCGAGGTGGAGGCCGTCGCCTGGCGGAACGCGGCGAGGGTGCTGGGGCTGGGGCTGGAGTGAGGAGGGGGGCGAGTCCCGCGGGGGACGGCGTTGTGGGGCCGGATGGGAAGAGGGGAGCGCCTGGCGGTGCTCCCCTCGCGTATCATCCGCAAGTCAGCCTAGAAGAGGAACTCGCCTGCGCCGGGGTAGCACTGGCTGTTGGGGCCTTCCGGCGAAACCCCGACCATTTCCTTGTCCACGATGTTCTTCAGCAGTCTCTCGGAGTTGATCCAGGTCGCGTGTCCGTCGAGGAACGGAGAGTCGGCCGCGTGTGCCGGGAATGGACACAAATGCCAGCCAAGACAACAGGAGGCGCTGGCGAAATGCTGTACCCTGGGCAACGCAGCTTGAGCGAACACCTCTGACGCAAGGAGAGATGAATGGCGACCACACGAAGGGAGTTTCTGCGCGCGAGTATGGTCGGTGGGCTGGCGGCCGCGGCGGTGTCACTTCCCGCTCTGAGGGCGCTGGGCGCGGAGCCGACGAAGGAAGGGTACCAGGTTCCCAAGGACCCGGCGAACCTGACTCCGCTGGAGCAGGTGCACTGGCCGAAGCTTAGCATCAGGGAAGGGCGCGGTGGTGCGGACTACTCTCGGCTGATGATCCAGATCGGCCAGGAGATCCACCCGATGACGGCGGAGCACCATATCGAATGGGTGGAGGTGTGGGCCGGTGGGAAGAAGCTGGCCCACACGGATTTTGCTGAGCCGACCGCGGTGAAGCCGGTGGTGAGTGTGGCAGTGGTGGCGCCGGCCGGCACGGAGCTGACGGTGCGGACGAAGTGCAATCTTCACGGACTGTGGGAGAACATGATCAAGATGTAGGCGCTCAACGGAGAGGCGCCTACCGCGGAGAACGCCGAGATGCCGTAAAGGGATAAGGGCAGGAGCAAGTCGCCGGAGGCGACCAAGGCTCCTGCCCCGCGCGTGGCCGCCGGGAACCAGAAGAGGGGCTGCCCTACGGGATGATGCGAGCGCCGCGGATGCCGACGTCCATGCGATGGATGCTGCGCTGGCCGGCGACGGTGACGTAGAGACTGGTTTCCCACCAGCAGAGGTTGGTCACTTGGTCTCCGCCGGCGAGATAGCTCTTCAGCAACTCGCCCTTCTCGACATCCACGACATCCACGGTCTTGTTGGTCCAGCGCGCGATCCAGAGTCGCCCGTACTCGTCGAACATGATGCCGTCGAGCGTGTCTGTGGGGAACTGGATCACCGTTCGCTTGCCGGTAATGCTGCCGCCCGGTTGGAGATCCCAGCACAGGAGGCGATTCGTGTCCGATTCGGCCACGTACAGCCGCTTCTGATCGGGCGAGACGGCCAGGCCGTTGGGGAATGCCAGACCTTCCGCGAGGCGCGTCACCTTCTCGACGGCGTTCTGCGGGGACATGGTGATGCGATAGACGGCGCCGATCGGGTTGTCCTTGCCGGATCCGGTCGGGTCAGTGAAGTAGATGCTGCCTTGCAGGTCCAGGCAGACGTCGTTCGGGCCGAGGTAGGGCTTGCCTTCGCACTCGTTCGTGAGCACCTCGATCTCGCGAGTGATCGGATGGACCCGCAGGATTCGCTTGCCGCCGTAGTCGGCGACGATGATGTTGCCTGACCCGTCGACCTTGAGGCCGTTCGCCTGCCCGCCGGTGTGCACCCACACGCTAACGGTGCCATCAGGCGTGCGGCGGCCGAGGGTTCCGAGGGTGTGGTAGTTGACGAAGTAGAGGTTGCCCTGCTGATCGAAGATCGGGCCCTCGGCGAAGGCGATGTCCGCCACCACGGGATAGGGCTCGACCTTGTCCGGCAGCGGGGGAGCCTGCGCCGCGACTGCGGCACAGGCGAGCGCGCCAATGAAGAGCAGATAGAGCAAGCCGAACGGCGGGGCGATGTCAAGCATGATTGTGACCCCTCCGGGGGTGAGGGGTCAGTTCGTGTGATGCGGAGAGAAGTCCTGCGGAGGACGACCGGCGGCAGCTATCTGACGAGCATCTGCCCGCGGCCCCAGAGTAGGCGATTCTCACGACGGGAGAGCTGCTCCTCGAGGACCTGGGCGACCTGCTCGTAAGTGACCAGTCCCATATCGACCAGTACCCGGCCGAGACGCTTCTTGCAGTCTTTCTGGCGGCGCAAGGCATTGTCGAGGTCCGACTGTGAGATGAGGCCGTACTTGATGAGCATCTGCCCGAGCGGCGGCGCTGCTTCGGGATCGAATCGCGGGGATGCCGCGGGTTCCCGGTCCATCGGCCGCGGCCGCGTGGCGACGAACACGACAACGAGACCTGCCAGGATGAGCAGTGCCCCTATCGGCCACAGAATCGCCAGGTGCTCTGACCGGAGGTAGTGCAGGCCAATACCTGCCGCGATGCCCCCGAGGAACGCAGGACCAAGGCTGCTCCAGCGCATCTTCTATGCCTCCGAACTGCGAGGGTGCCTCCCCTTTACCCGTCCTCGGTCCACGCGCAGGTTGATCCGTGGCAGCTCCGAGGCGCGCTGCACACTCCCAGAAGGCGGCTGAACCGGGCCCAAGGGTCGTTCGTCTTGTATGTCTATCTTCCACATTCAGTGACGCGCGCGGATGTCTCGTGTTGCCATTGCGCCGCCGCGGGTTCCGTTCTGTGCTACTGTGGCCGCCTCGCGCCCGGTGACGCTCAGGGCAGCAACGGGAGGGGGCGCTCGTCTGGCACACCGCCGAGATTGTCTGTCTGTCACTCTTGACATGGCGGTGAACAGTCAGTACAATCCGGACGCTGGATGCCGAGCAAGCAAACAAGATGGGCGATGTGTGTGCTTGCGCGGCGACATGAGGCGGCGCTGTTGCCCCAATCTTCAGACAGAACGGCGGGGAGGCTCGCGAATGGCAGACGATGTATCCACCGAGAAAGAGCTGTTGGAACCGATTGAGGCATCGGAACTCCTGAAGGGCCTCAAACTCACCACAGGCAAGGCAGCGCAGTTCGCGGGGGTATCGCGGAGGCAGTTATGCTACTGGACGGATACGGGGATCGTGTCATCGTTGGAGGGAGATGACCCGGAGGATGCCGGCGATGACTCGAGTCGCCGGAGCTATGACTTTGAGGCACTGCACAAGGTGCTGCTGATCAAGCAAGCGCTGGAGCAGAACTCAGGGCTGCGGCGGGCCGCGAAGGAGGTCGACCGGCATGTGGGCGAGCGCCGGCGGAACGCGGAGGGACTGCTGAACTCGATCGAGCAGAAGCGGGAGGCGTTCCTCACCGAGCAGGCCGACAAGCTGGAGGGTGTGGTGGGCCAGGTGCAGCAGCTCCTGCCGAGGCTGAAGGACCGCGGCCGGGTGTTCGAGCTGTACTGCGCGCTCGACTGGCTCGACCGGATGGCCGATCGGGTGCATGCAGGCAAGGTATTGCTCGAGGAGGATGCCGGCGCCTGTCTGCGTTTGGCATCGCTGGTGGAGCAGTCGGAGGCGAAGCTGGAGACGATGACGTCACCCGAGGGGCGGTGACGCCTACGGCAAGAGAGCCGAGAGTCGATAGTCGAGAGTCGAAACGGCGTCCGCCTGTGGCGGACGCCGTTGGTATGGCTGGTTCGCCCCGGGGACGGGGCTCCCACAGGATGACGCCAGGAATCGCGCTCGTGCGGGCGAACGAGAGCGTGGCGAGGGGCGAGCGATGCTGAGCGTCGGTATTGTCGGGCTGCCGAATGTCGGGAAGTCCACGGTGTTCAACGCGCTCTGCTCGGGCGGAGCGAAGGTGTCGAACTACGCCTTCTGCACGATCGAGCCGAACCGCGCCGTCGTCTCGGTTCCGGACCCGCGGCTCGAGACGGTGGCACGCATCTTCGGGCAAGAGAAGCTGGCGCCGGCGGCGATCGAGTTCGTGGACATCGCCGGGCTGGTGAGGGGCGCGAGCAAGGGCGAGGGATTGGGGAACCAATTCCTGGCAGCGATCCGGGAGGTCGCCGCGATCCTGCACGTGGTCCGGTGCTTCGAGGACAGCGGGATCGCGCACGTGGAGGGCGATGTCGATCCGGTGCGCGATGTGGAGATCGTGGAGACCGAGCTGATGCTCGCCGACCTTGGAGCAGTCGAACGCCGGCGCGAGAGGATCGCGCCGGCAGTGAAGGGCCATGCGAAGGAAGCGCTGGCGGAGGCGGCGGCGCTTGAGACGCTCGCGGCCCACCTCGGCGCGGGGCAGCCGGCCCGCACGCTGCGCGAGCGGAAGACAGTGCTCGAAGCCGTCGAGGTATTCCTGCTGACGGACAAGCCGGAGGTCTATCTTGCGAACGGCGGCGAGGACGAGGATGCGTCGGCAGCCTGCGCGGAGCGGCTGGGGCAGAGCGTCTCGGGCCCGGTGATCGCAGTGCCGGGGAAGCTCGAAGCCGACCTCGCCGAGATGAGTGAAGAGGAGCGGACCGAGTTTGCGCTGGAGCTGGAGCTGCCGGAGTCGGGGCTGGCGCGCGTGATCCGAGCGTGCTATCACGTGCTCGATCTGGTGACGTTCTTCACGGGCGTTGGGGCGGAGGCGAGGGCGTGGGCCGTCCGCCGAGGGACGACCGCGGCGGAGGCGGCGGGCCGCATTCATACGGATATGGAGCGGGGGTTCATCCGCGCCGAGGTGATCGCGTTCGGCGAACTGGCGAAACTGGGGTCATGGCAGGAGGCCCATCGGGCGGGGCGCGTTCGGGCGGAGGGGAGGGAGTACGTGATCCAGGAGGGGGATGTGGTGCTGGTGAGGTTCAACCCCTAGTACCTACTGACGAAAGTCGAAGCATATGCGCTTCGGGCGTCTGGGGCCTGCAACGCGCCTCTGACGCCGTTTCGGCACCTGCATTGCACGCCGGAACTTCTGTCACTTGGTACTAGGGAACGCGCGGGAGAGACGCCGATGAACGCGGATGGAAGCCGAGGGCAAAAGCTCCCGCTTCTGCCCAACACTCTGGACAAGGTGAGATAGCGCAGTGATCGAGATTGTGCCGTTCGAGCCGCAGATGGCCGAAGCTGTGACGGCTTGCTACAACGAGATAATCGAGCCGGTGCCGGACTGCTATCCGGCGACGGTCGATCGGTTCGCGACGCTGGCGGGATTGGCGCACTGTCGCCTCCGAGATGAAGAGATGATGGTGGCGAGGGATGACGGGGAGGCGGCTGGGTTCGTGCATGTGGGGATTGCGCTGCCGGGGAGGGACGATGAGGAGCCGAAGGGCGAGCCTGGTGCGATTCGCTCCCTCGCCTACCGCCCGGGCGATCGATCGATCGGCCAGTCTCTTCTCGATTGGGCGGAGAAGTGGGCTCGCGAGCGGGGGCGTGAGGCGATTGCGGCCTGGGAGGCGGCGCTTCGCTACCCGTTCTACCACTTCGGGTATGCTCACCTCTCCGAGAAGATCGGTCATGTGCGAGCGCTCTTCGGCATGAACGGGTACCGGGAGGTGGGAGGCGAGATCTATCTGACATGGCGGGACTTCACACCGCCGCAGGCGCCCCGACCTGAGCCGGAGCTCGAGCTGAGGGTGAAATGGGAAGAAGGGCACATCGGCCCACGCCTGGAGGTGGCCGGCAAGAGAGGGAGGCATACCATCGGGGAGTGCAGGGTGGATCGAGGGCGGCACTCCGGCGGGCCGGGCGCGAGCGATTGGTGCTACTGCGATTCGCTGTGGGTGACGGAATCGCTACGGGGCAAGCGGGTCGGCGCTTTCCTGCTGGGCACGGCGCTGCACGAGATGAAGGATGCGGGGTGCCGACACGCTGCGATCAGCACGGGCGCGAGTAACTACCGAGCGCAGCTCATGTACACGAACATGGGGTATCGGGTGACGGACTGCACGATCTGCCTGCGAAAAGAGCTGTGACATGGCATCGCTGAACAGGCAGCCTGATCGGCGCCGCAGACTGATGGGCCTGATCTCGCGCTGGCATCTGGACCCCGGCGGCGACGCGGAGCGGCAGATCAACGCGCTGCTCGATCCACTGTATGCGAAGCGATGGCTGCCGGATGGGCACGAGTCTATCGATGCGATCCTGATGGGCGAGCAGTACCACCTCGGCGGCGCGGAAGATACGAGGCGGATGGCGCAAGCGCTTGACATCACAGCAAGCGATCGAGTGGTTGATCTTGCGTGCTACATCGGCGGGCCGGCGAGGCAGTTGGCGCGAGAGTATGGGTGCGCGGTGGTAGGTGTCGACATCTCGCCGGTGCATATCGCGGTCGCGGAGCGACTGACGGAGCTTACCGGCCTGGCGGACAGGGTGAGGTTTGTCTGCGCGTCAGCCGACGCGGTTCCGGAGCCCGACGGGTCGTTCACCGTTGCGTGGTCGCAGTGCAGCTTCCCGGAAGACCTAAGCTGGGTGAGGGAGATGGACAGGCTGCTGGCGCCGGGCGGGAGGCTCGCGTTCACCGGGCTCATCAAGCGGGAATGGACGAGGGAGTCGGAGCTGCTGTCGCTCGCGGAGATGGTTGGGCGAGTGGAGGCGATGGGCTATCGGGTGATGAGCGCTGAAGACATCTCGGGGATGGACCTGGAGTACGGGTGGCTGCCCGCGCGTCGGAAGCTCGAGGAGAACGAGGCGCGTTACGTAGGGCTCATGGGCGAGGAGTGGGTCGACAAGGCGTACGCGAGCATCGACGCGGACATGGAGGCGTGGCGGGAGGCCCGGATGGGGAACGGGAGGGTGGTGGGGGTGAAGGGGGGTTGAGATGCCGTACCAACCAACCTTTGTGAGCTTCGCCCCCACATATATGTGCAACCTGTCGTGCGCGCACTGCTGCGTGCCGAAGACGTCGGATCAGCAGTTGCCACTCGACCTTGCGCTTACCTGCATACGCGAAGCGGCGGGGCTCAGGATCACGGCCGTGGGCTTCACGGGCGGCGAGCCTATGCTGGTCTTTGAGTGGGTCGCGGAGGCCGTGCGGGAAGCCGTTCGAGTGGGCCTCGAGGCAGACGACCTGTCAACGAACGGCGTCTGGTGGTCTCATCGCGATGAACTGGAGATGCGACTGCGGGTGCTGAAGGTGGCTGGCTTCGCGGGAGGCTTTCATCTGAGCGTCGACGCCTTCCACGCAGGCGCTGGCGGGGAAAGGCAGGCAGAGTTCATCCGCGCGGCGATCGAGATCTTCGGGACGGCCGGAAGCCTGAGCTGTGCCGAGAGCCCGAATCACTCGGCGATGCCGGTCATCGTCGAACTCGCGAGGCATCTCGATGCCGAGGTCACCGAGGAGAGCGCGGAGACTGGTCATCTGGACGTCGGCGGTGTCACGGTCCGGTACTTCCGGTTCCCTGTTGCCGAAGTCGGGCAGCGGGCACACGTCGGAGTGAGCACTGGCGCCGAATGGTTCGGTGACTTCGACTGCTTCGGGCACGACTCGGTCTACGTCGACCCCGAGGGAAAGGCGCGATTCTGCCTGGGATTCGCGACCTATGCGGCGCCGGCGCTCTGCCTCGGTGATGTCGCGCAAGAGGGCCTTGCCGCAGTGATGTCGTCGGCCGCAGCCGACCCACTCGTCGAGTTGCTGTGTGCGGAAGGGCCGCGAGGCCTGCGGCGAGTCATCGAGGAAGGCGATCCCGACGCTTTCCTTGAGCCGTGGTCGAGTCCGTGTTCGTTCTGTTATCACTGCCTGACTGATAAGCGGCGAGTGAGCGTTCTGCGGGAAGCAGGGCTGGTTGGCTGAGCGTAGTGCGGCGGCGCTCCGCCTTGTGGCCGATGGCCGCCCTACAGACGATGGGCGTCTTGGTGCGAGGGTGAGAGATGACCGATAGCATCGACATGCGCAAGACGTGGAACGAGATTGCGCCGCATTATCAGGCGGAGCATAGGATTCCGTGTGAGTTCGTGCACTATGGGCCGCACTGCCCGAACGAGGATGAGCTTCATCTCATCGGTGATGTGAGGGGGAAGCACGTGCTCGAGATCGGGTGCGGGGGCGGGCAGTGCAGCATCGCCTTCGCCAAGCGCGGCGCGATCGCGGCCGGCATCGACATCTCGGATGAGCAGGTGAAGTTCGCGCGGGAACTCGCGCGGCAGCATGGGGTCGAGGCGACGTTCGAGCAGGGCAGCGCAGATGACCTGTCCGCCATTGCGGATCAGAGTCAGGAGGTCGTGTTCTCGGCCTATGCGCTGCAATATGTCAAGCGCCTCGACCGGTGCTTCGCCGAGGTTCATCGAGTGCTGAAGCCAGGCGGGCTGTTCGTGTTCAGCACCGATCATCCGTTCTGGTATTGCCTTGCTGAGAAGGAGCTGCGGATCGAGTTCCCTTACTTCGACCATGAGTACTTGTATGAGTGGGAGCAGACTGGGCTGGAGTCACGGCCGCGGGTGCGGCAGTTCCAGCGGACGGTGGGGGAGTATTACCGCTTGCTCAGAGGCGCGGGGCTGGAGGTGCTCGACATCATCGAGCCGGAGCCAGTGGAGGAGGGGAGTGGGCAGGATTGGGGAGAGTACTACGCGCCTGAACGCCAACGAATGGTACCGGCCACCATCATCTGGAAGACGCGGAAGCCGTGAACGGCCGGGCAGGAGCAAGTCGCCTGAGGCGACCGAGGCTCCTGCCCAACGGTCGAGGAGCACGCATGTTCACGCACAACATCTACCATAACGTACGGACCCGGGTCATTGTCGTCCACGACGGGAAGATGCTGCTCCACGCGCCGGGGGCGATGGAGGCGGGGAAGGGTGCTTACCGAGTTCTGCCCGGGGGCGGGCTGGAACCGAACGAAGCGTTGTATGAGGCAGGGGAGCGGGAGGTGTTCGAGGAGACCGGACTACGGGTGAAGGTGACGTCGGTAGCGTTTCTGCGCGAATGGATCGCGCCGAAGATGGTATCCGCGGACGAGATGAAGCGGCAGGCCGATGCTTCGGGGTTCAGCTACGATGAGGGCGAGTTCCCGAATCACGGGTATGGGCTTGAGGTGTATCTGTGGGCAGAGATCCCGGCTGGCGAGTCGGCCGAACCGAAGCCGGGAGACGCCAACATCACGGGCGGCCTTGCCGAGTGGGTGACTCTCGAGCAAGTCGCGCACGAGCCACTGTTCCCGGCAGAGCTGAAGGCGCTGGCGCGCGATCTCGCCGAAGGTCGCCCGGCCGTGGGCGTGCCGAGCTTCGTCAGCGGGCTGGGCGATCCGTGGGATGAGCCGGACTGGGAGGCGTTCAGGAAGGGCGCAAGCGAGTAGGGCAGGAGACACGCTCCTGCCCCACGATCATATCGGTCGGCGGGCGACCGCAGTGGGTCGCCCCTACGGTGACGACAGGCGACCGGCCGGCGGCTCGCCCCTACTTGAACGGCAGCGGCTCGTCCGGCGATGGCATAGGCGGGTAGTCGGGGTAGCCGATGCGCTTGACGAGGTCGGCGATGACGACGGGTTTTCCGGTGGCGATGGACTTGTTCGCGGCAACGCCGGTCAGGATGGAGTAGGCGCCGGAGCGCTGGTCGGCCTTGCGCAGGTACTTGTCGGCGGGCGGGCTGGGATTGAAGATGTCGTTGAGCATTACTGTGTCGCCACCGCCGTGGCTGCCCTTGCCCTCGTCGACCTTGGCGAGGTACGGCTCCTTGAAGTGCGGGCAGACCCTGATTCGCGGCTCCCTCGACATACTCGTGCCGAGTATCCCTGCCGACTGATCGCCTCGACCCTCTTCCTTTCTCACGTCGAACCACTCGCCCTCGGCGAACTCCAGGCGGCCCTTGGTGCCGTTGAAGTTGATGGTCAGACCCTCCCACGGGAGGAAGGAGTTGAGCGAGTAGGTCATCTTGATGCCGGTGTCATAGGCGACGACGAGGTTCATCGTGTCGTAGATGTCGATCTCGTCGTTGAAGACGCAGCGGTCGCGGATGTAGCCGTCGTACTGCTCGTTGTCGAGGTACATCCGTTTGTCCGAGCTTTTCATGATGTCGCAGAAGAAGGGACACTTTGCAGAGACGGGGCAATCCTTGCAGCGCTCGGCGCGATTGCTCAGGCCGTATCGTTCCGCCGTCTTCGCGGTGTAGAACTGGCGACCGGCGATGGCGTAGACAGAGACCGGCGCCGCGGAGAGCCACCAATGGGCAAGGTCGAAGTGATGGGTGGCCTTGTGGACGAGCAGCCCGCCGGAGTTCTTCATGTAGGCGTGCCAGCGGTTGTAGTAGCTGGCGCCGTGATCGGTGTTGAGCAAGTAGTGGTAGTCGACGGAGACGATGTCGCCGATGACGCCCGACATGAGCAGGTCCTTGACCTGGGTGCACGGCGGCATGTAGCGGTAGTTGAAGGTGACGACGCACTCTTTGCCGGTCTTGCGCTGGGTGTCGATGATCCGCTGGCACTTCTGATCGTCGATGGTCATGGGCTTCTCGGTGATGACGTCGCAGCCCAGCTCCATCGCGCGGCAGACGTACTCGTCGTGATAGGCATCGACCGTGGTGACGATGACGCAGTCGGGCTTGCAGTCCTGGATCATCTTGTCGAAATCGGAGGCGAGATAGCCCTTCGGGCTGACGCCGCGCTCCTTCGTCCAGTCCATGCGCAGCTTCAGCCGGCCCTCATTCCTGTCGCAGAGACCGACGAGCTCGCTATACTCGGCGAAGTCCTCGACGATGGCCTCGCTGAACATGTGCGAGCGCCCACCCACCCCAACTTGCACGTATCGCTTCTTCATGATCGGCGTCCTCCGACGTTTGCGGTTGTGTTCGAGATAGCGTCCTCTTCTTCGGAACCTCACCCCCTGGTCCCTTTCCGCGGGGACCTCACCCCCCTTGCCCCCTCTCCAAGTTTGGAGAGGGGGGCCTTCAGACGGCCGGCGGGCAGGCCGAAGGCGGGGGAGGTCGCGCGTGCGAGGGTAGGCCCGTCTGAGGTCGCAGCCCTGGTTGCCAAACGCTTGACAGGGTGGGTTGCTGCGGCTATACTCCGAGCGTCGTTCACTCAGGTTCAAGGAGGCAGCGATATGATGACCATAGCACAAGTCAGCAACCGAATACCGCGTCACTGCCTCTCACGCCTGAGGGCCGGATAGCCTATTAGCTCGGAATGGCAGGAGCCAAGTCGCCTGAGGCGACCAGGGCTCCTGCCCAACGGGGTCGGACCCATACCGCAGGCCACGAGGCCTGCGGTTTTCCGCATTTCGGGCGGGCAGCAGACGCCCTCCCGCCGCACAGATGGCAGTGGCGTTCTGCATTTCCCCAGGCGCCGGGGCATAGGGCGCCATACCCCATTCACAACGGAGAGATAGCGGTGCTATTGCACGTCCTTGGCGGATCGGATTGGTCGGAGTTCGACAGGAGCCCGCAGAGGGTTTCCGCTGCGGGTTGGGCGAGGGTTGCACATGGCTGATACCCTCATCGACGGGACAGTGGTCGAGAATCGGGGCGCGTTGTTCGAGGTGTTGGTTGATGGGCACGTGGTCCGGTGCCTGCTGCGCGGCAGGCTGAAGAAAGGCAAGCGGCGGATCGCTGCAACACCGGTGGCAGTCGGCGACCGGGTGAGAATCGCCATGCTGGAGCGCGGAAGAGGCGTGATCGAGGAGGTGCTGCCAAGGGCGACGGGACTGTCTCGGACGGCCGCGGGGAGCCGGCCGCTCATGCAGACGCTGGTGGCGAATGTGGACCAGGCGGTGATCGTGTTCGCCGCCGCGGAGCCGCGGCCGGACCTATTCATGCTAGACCGGTTCATTGTTGCGGCGATTGCGAGCGAGCTGGAGCCGGTGGTCTGCATCAACAAGTCAGATTTGCCTATCGCACAACGCGAACGGCCGCGTTATGGTGGCGATCCGCCTGAGACGGACCGCGCGCGTGACTTGGTGGACGGCGAACTGCTGCGCGCGCAGTTCGCTGTCTACCGCCAATGGTTCCGAGTGCTGTTCACCTCGGCCGCGCTGGGTGAGGGAATCGACGGACTGAAGGAGGCGCTCAAGGACCGACGATCGGTGATCTGCGGGCCTTCGGGTGTCGGCAAATCGTCGCTGCTGAACGCGGTCGCACCGGGATTGCGCCTGCGGGTCGGCGATGTGAGTGATGTCACGCACAAGGGGCGGCACACCACGACGGCCATCACACTGCTGGAGTTGCCCTTCGGCGGCTGGGTGGCGGACACGGCGGGGCTACGGCAGTTCGGGTTGTGGGAGGTGACGCCCGAACAGGTGGCAGATGGATTCCCCGATCTCGCACCTTGTCTCGGCCGGTGCAAGTACTCGAACTGCTCGCATCGGGATGAGGCAGGGTGCGCGGTGCGCGCCGCCGCTGACGCAGGAGAACTGGACGGACGGAGGATGAGGAGCTATCGGCAGTTGGCGGGCGAGAAAACGGCCTAACGCCGATGAACGCGGATGCGGGGCGAGTTCCCGCCCCGCGAGCGGCAGGAGACATTCTCCTGCCCACGTGCCGGAGATCAGAAAGGAGGAGTACCGTGGGACACATACTCGACTCAGAGACACCGGACAGCACAGAACGGAGATACCGAAAGGAACCATATGCTTACAGACGATCAGTCGGAGGTCGTTCGCCGTGCGGTTGAATGGATCGAGGCGAATGTCGGGCTGAGGCCGACGACGTCGGCCGAGGCGTTGTATGACCAAATGGAGACGCAATCGGGCGGGAACCTGCCCGTAATCGACTATCCGTTCGACGGCCGGAAACGACCGAGTTTCGCGGGGTCTGGAAGTATCTTGGACTACACCATCGTAGCCGGCCCCGGCCGGGTGTTGGACTTCGGCCCGGGTGATGGATGGCCGTCGCTGCTGATGGCGCCGATGGTCGAGGAGGTCGTGGGCATTGACGGCAGCAGGAGGCGGGTGGATGTGTGCACACAGCACGCGGAGCGGCTCGGGCTGACGAATGTCAGCTTCGTGCACGTTCGCCCCGGTGAGCCGCTGCCGTTCGAGGACGGGTCATTCGACGGAGTGACGGCCGGTTCGTCCATAGAGCAGACGCCGGATGCGAAGGTGACGCTGAGGGAGCTGTGCCGCGTGCTGAAGCCGGGCGGCCGGCTGCGGATGCACTACGAGTCGTTGAGCTACTACGCAGGCGGTCATGAGTGCGAACTGTATGTTGGCGAAGGCGGCGACTTGATGCTCTACGACCGGCACATCGAAGAGGAGTACGTCAAACACGTGGACCTGATATTCGACCTGTCAGAGCGGGAGATCATCGAGATCTTCACGCGACACGGCGTGGAGCCGCCGAACGCGACCCCGGAGGTGCTCGCGGATCTCAAGCCGCACATCAGCGAGGCGGTGACGTGGAGGACGCGGCATCCGTCGTGCCGCACGTTGCTGAGGTGGTTGCCCGAGGTCGGGTTCAGCTCCGCACAGGCGACGTATGATGGGGGCTGGTTCGCAAGGCGGTTCTTCGACGCGCTACCAGAGACGAAGCGGCCTCGGGAGATGGCGGCAGTGGATGAGATGCTGCGGCCACTCGTGGAGGTGGTTGTGACCATGGAGTGCCCGCCGGTAAGCCAGCCAGGTGAATGGGACCCGTGGGTGACGGCGGTGAAGTGACTCGCGGTGGCAGGGGCAAGCCCCCTTCGCCAAGGCTACGGGGCCCAGGGCTCCTGCCGAACGGACGTGAGCGGGGGCGACCCATTGGGTCGCCCCTGCCGTTTCGGGAGGATGCCCCGTAGCGGCGACGAACAGGGGGTGGATGCAGCAGCGGCAGTCTATACCCGAGACTGATACTGAGCAGAAGCCCGCTTTCCCGATCACCCCGCGCGCGGTGTTGGTTGGCGCGATCGCGGTCGGCCTGCTGGGGACAATCAACCCCTACCTTGCCTTCGTGAGTCGCACCTGGGATGTCGGGTCCGGGTCGCTGCTGAACAGCCCGGTCTTCATCCTCTTCCTGCTTGTGGTATTGAACACGCTGCTCATCCGCCTCTGGCCAGGCCGCGCCTTCACCCGGAGCGAGCTGCTCACCGCCTACGGGATGCTGATCATCTCGGTCGGGCTGGCAATGCAGGGCGGGCTGCCCTATCTGGTCTCGGCGACGACCTATCCGTTCTACATGGCGACGCCGGAGAACCGCTGGCAGCACATGATCTGGCCCCTGATCCCACTGTTCCTCCGGGTCGATAGCCCCGAGGCGAACACCTGGTTCTGGGAAGGGCTGCCGGAAGGAATGGGCGTTCCATGGACGGCCTGGTGGACGCCGATGCTGTGGTGGGGGAGCTTCACGCTGGCGCTGATGGGAGGGATGTTCAGCCTGGGGGCGCTGATGCGGAGGGACTGGATCGAGCGCCAGCGGCTGGCCTTCCCTCTGGTGGAGGTGCCACTGGCGCTCACGGGCGATGACCCTCGACCATCTCTGAAGGCCAGCATCCTCAACAACCGGGTGTTCTGGCTCGGCTTCGCCATCCCGGCACTGTTCGTCACGCTGGGCTGGTTCCACGTGCTGTTCCCAAGCGTGCCGTCGGCGAACCTCTACTCCATCGAGGTGAACCGCTACTTCGCCGGCATGAGCCTGCCCTGGAGCGTGCTGGCCGGGGAGAGCGGGCTCAAGATCTCCATCCTCTTTCCGGTGATCGGGATCTCGTGTTTGCTGCCGGCCGAGGTATCGCTGAGCCTGTGGCTGTTCTATGTGCTCTTCTGGGTGCAGATGATCGTGTGGGGGAGCTTCGGGGTGGCGGAGTCGGGCGGCACCGCCTCGATCGCCATCAACCCACGGAACTTCGTCGCGTTCCAGGAAGCGGGCGGTTTCCTGGCGCTAACCGGGGCGACGATCTGGCAGTCACGCAAGGCACTGCGGGCGGCGTGGCTCGGGCTGATCGGCCGGGAGAAGGAGGAGCCCGATCCCTACGCGCCGCTGGCAGGACGGTGGGCGCTGCTCGTCTTCCTTCTCACGAACGGGTTCATGTTCTGGTGGGCGGGGAAGGCGGGGATGTCATGGTGGAGCTTCGCCGCGATCATCGGTATGTTCTACGCTGTGCTGGTAGGAGCGTCGCGGCTGGTGGCGGCCGGCGGGGTTATGTACGTGGACACGGGGTTCTTCCCGCGGCCGGTGCTGCTCAACACGATCGGCGGGGTGAGCATCAAGCCGGCCTCGCTCACGATGTACACGCATCTCTCGCTCATCTTCATGTACGATCCGATGAACCTGGCGATGCCGCAGATGATGAACGGGTTCAAGTTGATCCACAGCGCGCGGCTTCGCGGTTGGGTGTTCAGCGTCGCGGCGCTGGTGGCGATCACGCTCATGCTCTGCCTCGGAACGGGGGCGCTGCTGAAGGTCATCTACGGGCATGGCGCGGGCGCGCTGCCCAACTGGCCGTTCACAAGCTACCCGCACTGGGCGTTCGGCGAGCTGGACGCAACGCTGCGGGTGCCGGAGCCGGCGAGCAACTGGATGCGGCTCGCGGTCGTGCTGGGCGCGGGGTTCACGCTGCTGCTGGTGTGGCTGCACTCGCAATACGTCTGGTGGCCGGTGAGCCCGATCGGCTTCCTCGTCGCCAGCTCCTACGAGACGAACAGATCGATGTGGGCGAACGTGTTCATCGCCTGGGCTGTGACGGGCCTGATCAGGAGGTACGGGGGGTTGAAGCTGTTCCGGACGCTGCGTCCGGCGTTTCTGGGGCTGGTTCTCGGGGAGTACCTGCCCCGCGGGTTCTTCGCCATCATCTCGTCGATCTTCGGGATCACGCAGCCGATCGGATAGGCCGTGCTGTGAGCAAGCCGCGGGCTTGCGCTGCCGCTAAGAGCGTCTAACAGAACCGTTCGCGCTCGGCGCAGAAGCCCCTGCAAGACGCTCTCAGCGCAACCGAGAACGGTTCTGATAGGGCTTCTATTGAGTCTCGCATATAAGAGTTACAATGCACAGGCGCATTCTTGCCAGGTTCCGGGCGGCTTTTTCCGCTCTTGGCAATGTCACTATATTTTGCGAGCCTCAATAAGGGTCACGCGCCTTGTGGCGCAAAGAAAGCCGGACTCCCTGCGGGAGTCCGGCAACAGGCCCTTATCGGGCAGCTACGAAACCGCCTCTCACTTCTTCTTGGCCGCCGGCTTCTTCTTGGCGGTCGCCTTCTTTGCGCACCTTCCACAACTCACCTGCCCCACCTCCCTTCTGGAGGAAAGCATCTGACTCGCGCAGCATAGACGAACTGCACGGTCCCTATAACAAGAATACCATATCCGCCCTGATGTTTCGCTCTGCTGGTGTTCGCATGCGACCGCATCGGGAGGCGAGCCGCGCGACGGCATGCGCCGTCTGGGCGGTCGACGATTCTTGTGCGATTTCCGCCGAATGAAGGGGTCTGGCAGGGGAATGATGGGCCGGGGCGTGGAAAATCACCTTCGTGACAATACGCCGGCCATGATGACGCGGCCGGCGTCACGCGCGTGAAGGAACGCATGGACGCGGCGAGACTGGCAGAGGTGGAGCGGCTGCTCGACAGCGACCTGCAGGAGGAGTTCCCCCAGCAGGTCGAGGATGCCGTTCGCCAGTTCATCCAGGACGGCGAGCAGCGACTCATCAGCCTGTACACCGATGTCACGCCCGAGGGCGAGTTCGGTGATCGCTGGTTCGTTGCCACCGATCGGCGCCTCGCCACCTTCGTGGCGGACAACGGCGCCGCCAAGGTCGAAACGGAGCTTCCCCTCGATGACATCAAGCGGGTGCGGCTCCGCGACTTCATCGGCGGGGGCTCGCTGGAGATCGCGACCGAGCACGAGGGCGTGGAGCTGGTGCGGTTCACCCGGTCGGTCGCGCCGCAAATGTCGCGGGCCTACTATGTCCTACGGCGGCTGACCAAGGAAACCAGCGAGGCTGAGGAGGAAGGTGGGCACCGACGGGGCGGCGGACAGCGGGCGCTGCGGTGCCCGGAGTGCGGCCGCGCGCTGCCGCGTTGGTCGGAGGTATGCCCGTTCTGCATGAAGCGGGGGCAGCTTCTTGCCCGGCTGATCAGCTATCTGGCGCCATACCGGACCATCGCCATAGTCGGCTTCTTCCTGAGCATCGTGCTGACGGTGCTCAACCTGGTGCCGGTATATGTGACCAGGTACCTGTTCGACCGGGTGCTCACGCCGAACTACCCGCCCGGCCTGATCGTAGTGGTGAGCGTGCTGCTGGCGATCTACGTCGTCCGGGCGTTCTTCGCGATGATCCGGGGCTATATGATGGAGTGGCTGGGGGCCCGCGTGGTGCTGGACATGCGGGTGCAGGTCTACGATCACCTCCAGTTGCTGTCAATGGGGTTCTTCGGGCGCAAGCAGACGGGGCAGATCATGTCCCGCATCACCAATGACATCATGCGCCTTCAGTACTTCATCGCGGACGGGCTTCAGCAGATCATCATCAACCTGCTGACCATTCCTGTCATCTGTGTCATGATGTTCGCGGCGAACCCGACGCTGGCACTGCTCACACTGGTGCCGACGCCGTTCATCGCGGTCGGCACCTACTGGTTCGGGAAAGCGGTCCATCGGATCTACCAGAAGGTCTGGCGGCGGTGGGCCGGCCTCAACGCGGTGCTGGCCGACTCGATCCCGGGCATCCGGGTGGTGAAGTCGTTTGCCCAGGAGTCGCGCGAGTCTGACCGGTTCCGAGATCGCAGCGCTTCCCTGTTCACGCAGGAGCTGGCGGTGGTGAAGCTCTGGACGACCTTCTTCCCGGCGCTGGGCCTGATCACGGCTGTCGGCTCCCTCGCCATCTACGGCTACGGCGGACACCAGGTTCTGATCGGCATGACCACGATCGGAACGCTGGTCATGTTCACCCAGCTCATGTGGCAGTTCTACCAGCCGATTCAGATGCTCGGCGACATGAACCACCGGGTGCAGCACGCGTTGACGGCTGCGGAGCGCGTTTTCGAGGTGCTGGACACGAAGCCGGAGATCCCGGACGCGCCGGGCTCGATCAAGCTGAGCAACATCACGGGGAAGGTCGAGTTCAAGCACGTGACCTTCAGCTACGAGCCCGGGAAGCCGGTGCTGCAGGATGTCAGCTTCGTCGCCGATGCCGGGCAGATGGTCGGGCTGGTGGGCCCGAGTGGCGCAGGGAAGAGCACGCTGGTCCAATTGCTCAGCCGGTTCTACGATTCCGAGGAGGGCGAGGTTTTGGTGGACGGGCATGACGTGCGGGAGGTGTCGCTGCGGTCGCTGCGGCAGCAGATTGGCGTCGTGCTCCAGGAGCCCTTCCTCTTCCACGGGACGGTGTCGGACAACATCGCATACGGCGTTCCCGACGCGAGCCCGGCGGAGATCGTGGCAGCGGCGAAGGCGGCCAACGCGCACGATTTCGTCGTGAACCTGCCTCACGGGTATGATACGCAGGTTGGCGAGCGAGGGCAGTTGCTCTCCGGCGGCGAGCGCCAGCGGGTCTCGATCGCACGGGCGGTGCTGAAGAACCCGCGCATCCTGATACTGGATGAGGCGACATCGTCGGTCGACACGGAGACGGAGATGCTGATCCAGCAGGCGCTGGACCGGCTCGTCTCGAACCGGACGACATTCGCCATTGCGCACCGGCTGTCGACCCTGCGCAAGTCGGACAAGATCCTGGTGATGGAGCACGGTCGGATCGTCGAGACCGGCACGCACGACGAGCTGCTGGATGGCGGCGGTTTGTACAGCCGCCTATGCAAGCTGCAGGCCGAGCTTTCGAAGGTCCGCGCCTGGTAGCAGTTCCGCTTCGAGGTACCGCGGTGGTAGATCCCGAGGACAACGAGAACGACGCGGCTGCCGACGCGGGCTGGAAGGCCGAGATCGACCGGCTGCAGATCGTCGCGCCGGACCGGGTGCGCGTCTGGCGGGATGAGTTCCGGCGGCTCCACGTGCAGGTGGACAAAGACACCGAGCACGTAGATGTCAAGCCGGTGCCGGTCTTCCCGGTGTCGAGGGCGGCGGATTACGTGAGCTTCCTCGACAGCAAGGACAAGGAAGTGCTGCTGCTGCGCGACCCGGAGGAGCTTGACTGCGAGAGCCGCACGGTGCTGCGGGACGAGCTGGGCAGGACCTACTTCGTGCCCAGGATCACGCAGATCTACCAGATCGAGGACGCGCACGGGGCGGCGCGGTGGGAAGTGGAAACTAACCGCGGCTACCGGGTTTTCGATATCCGAGACCGAGAGGACGTGCGCGTCATCAGGCAGACGCGGGTGCTGCTGCAAGATGCCGATGGCAACCGGTTCGAGATCGACGACATCACCGAACTCGACGAGCGGAGCCAGCGGCTGCTGGACACGGAGATCTGAGACAGCGGCAAACCGCAGATTGCGCAGATTGCACAGATTGTGTCCGCCTGCGGCGGCTGAGTCTGGAGTCGTCTACTTCCGTATGTCGATCCACACCCGGCAGGTGGCGCCGTGCTTGATCGGCAGGCCCTCGCGGTCGAAGGTGATTCTGAGGGGCACCTGCTGGACCATCCAGGGGCTCGATTCGCCTGTGGCTGTGGCGGAGAACTCGGTGGCGGCCCCCACCTTGTCGATCTTCCCATGGAGCCAGGCCTTGCCTCCGAACCAGCCCCGGTAGACGGAGTCGACTCTGATGAGCACCGGCTGGCCCTCGTGCACTCTGCCGGAGTAGAGCTCGGAGACAGACGCCGAAATCCAGAAAGGAATGTCGTTCGCCAGAACGGTGACGATCGGCTCGCCGTTCTTCACCCCTTCGCCATCCTTCACCGAGCGGCCAGGACCCTTGATGACTTCGCCGTTGATCGGGCTTCGCAGCACCGCGTAGCTCAGTCGGGCATCGGCGGCATTGAGGGCCGCGCGGGCCTCGGCCACGGCCGCCTGCTGGGCTATCACCTGCTCTTCCGCCATGGCGACCTTGCGGGAGGAGGTCTCGGCGGACTTCACGCCGGCGCGCGCCTGAAGCTCCTCGGCCGCGCGGGTTTCCACGGTCTCCCCGCGTATCTGAGACTGATAGGTGTCGGCCTGCGCCACCGCGAGCGCGGCCTCCGCTGACTGCACCGCGGCTTGAGCCATCTGCTGCTCGGTTCCGGCCTGATCGAGCCCCTGCTCGGAGACAGCTCCCTCGTCGCGCAGCTTCTGCATGCGCTTCAGCGTCGCTTCGGCGTTGCGCAGCTTCGATTTCGCGGAGGCGAGGTCAGCGGCCGCTTTCCGGACCTGATCCGGCTGCTGCTGCGCTTGGAGGTTGAGCTCGGCCTGGGCCTGCTTGAGGCGCGCCCGGGCCGCGGCGAGTTGTGCAGCCGCCTGGTCCATACCCGCTGCCGACTCCCGGATGGTGAGCTCCAGCTCTCTGTCCGCCCGGGCAAGGCCGCTCTCCCTGGCCGCCAACATCGCCTTCGCCCGCTGGACCTCAGCCTCGAGGTCGGCTTTATCGAGCGTCGCGACGATCTGGTCCCTCTTGACCGTATCGCCTGTTCGCACGAGGATATGTTCGACGCGGGTGTCATCGCGCGCGCCCACGTTGACGACCAGGCCGGTGACCCGGGCGTAACTCGCACGCACGTGGGTGAATGAGAACCAGGCGGCGTAGCCACCCCAGACCATCGCCCCGAG
>Ga0315274_10000354_pt1 | contig 71251 bp, 53 predicted proteins | sample YL17G02_20_MG_FD_203700 | JGI IMG/M metagenome (GOLD analysis project Ga0315274, IMG submission 203700) | Sediment microbial communities from Yellowstone Lake, YNP, Wyoming, USA - YL17G02_20 | ecosystem: Environmental > Aquatic > Freshwater > Lake > Sediment | place: USA: Wyoming | collected... | reverse complement strand
TCACCAACATTTTTATCAATATATTCTCGCAATGAATTTGTATCTTTATCCATCCTTTCATTAAATAAATTTATAGCCTTATGAATCTCAGCAATCAAATCATTATTATCCCCTACATTCTTATATAATTCGTCAAACTGTTTTTGACTCTCTCGAATATATTCTTCAAATCCTTTTGCTCTTCGTTCAACCTCTTCAAATATATCACCCCTATTTTTCTCAACAAACAGGTATAATGATCGCGACAAATCCTCAGACCATTCAATAAATATCTGATCCGCTTTGAACATCTTACTGACAAGCGAATTGAGCGTCCTGACAATATGAGCATTATAATGAATATTCCCCGTTGTCTCTTGATCATACAATCTTACCAGATTATTTAATAAGCGAGTAAAATGGACGTTGAATACATTTTGATATAATAGAAAGGGTCTAACCGTTTTTTTAAGTATCTTTCTCAATCTACTCTTGAAGGATTTGTCAGTTAGAGGATAATCATAAAACCAGCGATTAATTTTGCTTAATGACTTATGCAAATTGGCATGTAACTCTAATACTTCCGTGATTTGCACACTATCAGACTTGTATCGTGTATTAAAATTCAAATTGGCAAAATGTAAATTATCATTAATCTCTTTTGTTTCATCTTCTCTGGATATTAACTTGATTATATCTAAACAGGGTTTAAAGTAATAATCCATACCCTCCCTTTGCTTTTGAACCTTTTCTTTTATCACACTCATCACTTGAGAAACATCCAGATTATCAGGATTATTGTTTAATAACTCTTCTAACTTTTCCACAGTTATGCCTCCTTATTTTATAGGGAACGCACATTGTGCGTTCCCTTTTGTGGTGCGAACTTTAGTTCGCATCTCTTGCGACATAAATGTCGCTCCACACAGCCCTCACAATTAACTGAAAATATTATATTTCTAAAAAGTTATAAAGAAAGCCTTGTAAAGTCTATAAATTTTTTCAAGTTACATCAAGTAAGACGCCAAATAAGCCGATAACAAATATATAAATACTATTAAAAGCGAGGTCACGTGACCTCGCCTACGATTTATTTATAGCCTTTTTACATAAATTTTTTACTTGCTATTGCTTTTTAGACTATGTTATATAGTTATTACTAATAAATAATAGAAAAGGGGACGAAAAAATGTTAAGAAAATTTTTTGTCCTGATATTGGTTTTATTTTTTACTATCAGTGGTTTTGCATTAAAGGAAAATCCGGGCACGATAATGTTTCTAAAACTTGACCAGCAGAAAAAAGCTACGGAAGGAAGCCTGTATTTTCTCGAATACGATGGCAAACAACTTATTGAAAAAGACCCCCCGGGTGAAATAAAACTCTCACCCACAACTCTTGATTTATTCAACCAAGGAGACATCCCCGGCTACAAACAAGCCTTAATAAGACTTGTCCAGGAAGAACTTTCGAAGATAATCCAGGGCGAATCACTATCTCTTATAACATATCTCGGCGAATCAAAAGAGGAACAATTTATGACTTTAGAAGAAATACCTGTTAGTGTTCCAATTACAGGTAAACAATTTACCAGTGAAGAATACAAATGCAGTTTAATAGCACCATCAGATGATTGGGAATTAACAACAACAGGACTGAAAAAAGATACTATTGCCTCATTTAAACTCAAAGACGCAGCGACAAGTAATGAAATCTCCCTTGATTTATCTATCTTTGACCTTAGCAAATATGAGCTTGCTACAACTGTTTATGATGTAGCCCAATTAGAATATCAGAATCTGGAAACCAAATATGAAATAATGGCAGCAGATTCCAGGGATATTAAAACGCAGGCAGGATTGAATGCCATTGTCAAAGATTTCCAATTAGTTAAGAAAACTGATACCGAAGGTGAAAAAGAAATACTTATCAAAAAGGCTTATTTCTATACTCCCGGAAGGGGTTTCATACTAACACTTTCTTCTGATACTAATGAACTGTTTAATAAGCATAAACAGGAATTTGACACTTTCTTTGATAGTTTCCAGTTAAAGTGATAATAAAATATTCATCTCAATAATAATGTTACATCGTTAAGGCTGATTTTTGAAAAATCAGCCTTTTTTGTATAGTAGGGGCAACCCTTGAGGTTGCCCTCAATAAATGGGTAGGCATAAAGCCTACCCCTACTTGGTAATCACTATATGAATAAAAAAAAGATTAAAGACATTGGCGAATTGCAAATTATTAGCTTTATAAAAGAATACTTCCATTTCAGTTTCAATGAAGAAATCTATGATAAAAATTTGAGTGTTGTTACAGGGATTGGTGATGATTCCGCCGTAATCGAATTATCCCATCCCACAAACCAGCACCTGCTCATTACTACAGATATGCTTGTCGAAGATAAACACTTTTCCTTCAAATTCATAAACCCTTATCTTTTAGGAAGAAAATCTATTATTGTAAATATCAGTGACATTGCCGCTATGGGTGGTACTCCGAAATTCTTACTTTTATCAATTGGGCTTAACCCAAATTTTCTGTTTGATGACCTCAAAGAATTATTAAGAGGAATGAGAGACATCTGTAATGAATATAAAATTCAATTAATTGGTGGAGACACAGTTGGTTCAAAAAAATTAGTCCTCAGCATATCCTTAATCGGTAATAGGAACAATAACCTTGTTCTCCCATTACGAAGCAATGCTAAGGTGGGTGATAACATATATGTAACAGGCTCTCTTGGCGATTCAGGACTCGGTCTAAAAATCCTAAACGAGAATATAATTCTTTTTGGAGAAGATAGAAATTATCTTGTTCAGAGACATCTTAGCCCTTCTCCTCGCTTGAAAGAGTCTCTTTTATTATCTGAGAATATAAAACGATTTGCTCTTATAGATATAAGCGATGGATTATTCAGCGAACTAAATCATATTGCTCAAGAAAGCGATGTAAAAATAAAAATTTACCTTGATAAAATCCCTCTTTCAAATCAGCTAAAAAATACTTGTAGCAAACTAAAATTTGATTCACTTGAATTTGCCTTGTTCAGTGGCGAAGATTATGAATTATTATTTACTTGTGACGAAAACGAAAGTATTATTAAACAATTATTCAAGAGACATTCTTTAGCAGATGTGAAACTGATTGGAAAAGTTGTTGACAAAGGATACCAAATAATTTTCCTCGATGAGACAGAAAAAGAAGTTCATTTCAAAGATAAAAGATTCAATCATTTCTCAAACATCTAATAAAATGTAGGGGCATATTGCATATGCCCTTTCTTATAGAGGCACGTGCAACGTGCCCCTACTAATAAACATACCAATTTTCAACCAATGTCTGATTGGATAACCGAAGCACTTTACCACTATATGCAGGCTGATAAACTCCATTGTTAACAACCACGCCACCATTAACAATTACATATTTAATTCCTAATGGGGATAAAGTGGGATTGTCATAATCAGCACGGTCTATTATGCTATTATAACCAAAAATGGTAATATCAGCATAATATCCTACCTGAAGAATACCGCGTTTTTGTTCAAGGAGACGAAATTGCTGAGCCGCAAGTGTTGAGGTTTTTCTTACCCCTTCTATTTTTGAGAATATCCCAAGGTCTCGAACATAATGCCCCCAAAATCGTGGAAAGGTACTTGAGCCACGCGGATGATCACTGGTAGGACTATCCGAACCGAGCATAAGTTGTGAATGTGCCATAAATGTCTGGACATCATCCTCTTGCATCTGGAAATAAATAGCAGAACCTCCACCGGGACCAATGTTATTTATCATAACATCTTCAGGGTCTTTACCAAGACTTGTAGCCACCTCACTTAAATACTGATGATTATAGGTTCCAGAAATGATATAAACGTTCTCAGCACCACCTCGATCATATATCAATTCTCGCACATCTTCTTCTAACTCTACTCGATGATTTGTGACTGCATCACTCCAATTATCTAAAGCCCAGCTTGGCAAAAGAACATCAAGCGTTGTTTGAGAAGCAGTATAGGGATATTGATCCATCCTCACCTGGTCACCGACCGCATTTGCTGCATCCACTTTTGCAAGAACCTGAGAAGCCTCTCCCCAGGCAAATGGTCCCGCACATTTTATGTGAGAAATTTGAACGTTACAACCCCCTTCGTGTCCAATTTGAATAGCTTCGTCGACTGCCTCAAGAAGAAATTCACCTTCGCTGCGCATATGTGAGGCATAAACACCCTTATGACTGGCAACAACTCCTGCTAATTCAATAATTTCTTCCGTAGTCGAATTATAACCTGAAGCGTAAATTAAACCAGTAGATAAACCAAAAGCACCGTCTCTCAATGCCTGATCAAGATAATTCTTCATTGCTGTCATCTGGGTTGGGGTCGGAGTTGAACCTGATAGTCCTACTGCTGAACGCAAATTATTATGTCCAACTAAACCAATATAATTCGGTCCTAATTCCCCTTCCAGCGAATTATAATATGCTCCAACATTTGTTACACTGGGAGAACTTCCACAATCACCAGTAACTACAGTTGTTACTCCCTGATTAATATAACTGGAAAGCGCTCCTCCAGAATCAGCATGAGTGTGAGCATCAATAAATCCGGGCGTTACCATCAAATTAGAAGCATCTATAGTTACATCAGCACTTTTTCCTGATAAATCTCCCATCTCACTTATCATTTCCCTATTAATGCCAATATCGGTCAATTGAGAACTACTATTACCATCCGTATAGACTTCCCCATTCCGAATTAGAACATCAAAATCAGTTGGAGGAGGTATTGTAACATTTGCCGAAAAATTATCGAAATATCCCGCATAATCCCCACTCGTATAAACATAGAATCCACCCTGTCCGTCCCTGAGCGTTATACTCATCGTCCCTGTTGCCTGTGGAGTTTCCATATCATCGATAAAAGCTGAAACTTGATTCCCCCCTACAACGAGTTTGAATTTATGCCAGCTACTCGACCACGTTGTCCCATTCAAAATATATCCCTGAGTCTGAGAACCAAACTGAGAATAGTCTATACCAAAATAATCCCAGGTCGCACCATTATATGCCTGCAATTTGACCCAGCCATCACCCGAATCACCAGACTCAGAATGATCGGGGTCCCACGCAAGACGTATAAAATTCTCAATTCCTTGATATGAGGCTCGTGCAACAATCGCCTGATACCCACTGTGAGAAACAGAACCATCATTACCTTCACAAAAAACCCACGCTTCAACGGTCATATCCTGCCCCTCACCACCAGCTAAAGTGAGATGAATTCCTGCTGTATTTCCATCCTCTGCAACCTTGATAACTTTTGTCCCTGAGCAAGGATGAGTTATACCACTTAAACGAGATTCAGACGTTACATCAATAATACTGTGAATTCCCATCGCATCTGTCCACACAAGACCAGGGGAACTATCTTCAAAATCATCTTCATATATTTCACCAAAAGAAGGGATAAATAGAAAGAGAAATAAAATCATAAAAATATCTCTAATAACCGAACGATAATAAAAACAATTCTGAGTGTTTTTAAGACATATAACCATAGAGTTCACCGAATAAGATTCATAAAAACTATAGAATAAACTTTTGTATTTAATAAATTATTAAAACAACAAAATCGATGTCAAGTTATGAATGCCGAATTATTAACAACCGAGTAAATATAAAACTCATATCTTCCTTGACTACTTTCCCAATATACGATAATTAAAGAATATAAAATTTAAAAAGTTTATGTTATGAAAAAAGATTATATACGCTTAATTAAGAAAAAAGAGGTTGCTACAATTGTATTAAATAACCCTGACGGGCTTAATCTTATTGATTATGATTTCCTCAACTCCTTTTATGAAAAACTGATAAAATTAGACAAGGATGATAAGATAAGAATAATCCTGCTTAAATCTGCTCAGGATTTCTTTTCCGCTGGAATAGATTGGGGAAAATTACAGGGATATAGTTTGCAGATGACAAAAGATTTTTTTAATTTAAGCAATAAATGTATTAATTTGTTGATGCGGACAAACAAAATTACAGTCTCTCAAATTAAAGGTAATGCTTATGGCGAAGGATTAGCTCTATCATTAGCTTGTGATTTTAAAATCGCTTCAGAACCAGCACTATTCGGTCTACCTCAAATTTCTTATGGCTTCATTCCCATATTTAACACTATTCCACTTCTCATTACACTGATTAGTGAAACTTATGCTAATGAGTTTATATATGCTGGGGAAATAGTTAATGGTTTAAGAGCGGAACAAATAGGATTAGTCAATATCGCAGTTCGTCCTGAAAATCTTAAAATGGAAACTGAAAGATTAATTAATAACATATTATCTAATCAGAATCCCGAAATATTACGATATAAAAGTATATTAAAAAAAATTGACCCGATAAAACAAGCCTTTATTGAGAAAATGTCCCTTGATAATCTACTGAAATTTCAAAAAGATAAAAAGAAACTGAAAAATTTTAAATTATTTCTTAAATCAAAATGTAAAGTTTAATTTGATGGAATAACTCCTTATAAAATATAACTATGAAGGGAGGCGTTATGATAAAACGGAAATATCCTCTGATTAAAACCAAATTACCTGGTCCAAAGGTAAAAGCAATCATCGAAAAAGATAAAAAATATGTCTCAAAATCATACACGCGACAATATCCACTTGTAGCTGAAAAAGGCGAAGGAGTATTGATATTTGACCCGGATGGCAACATCTTTCTCGATTTTACCGCAGGTATCGCAGTTACCTCAACCGGTCATTGTCATCCTCAAGTAGTTAATGCTATAAAGAAACAAGCAGAAAAATTAATTCATATGTCCGGGACAGACTTTTATTACGAACCTCAGGTCAATCTTGCTGAAAAATTAGCCTGTATTACACCTGGGGATTTCAATAAACGAGTTTTCTTCTGTAATTCTGGTGCCGAGGCGATTGAAGCCGCCATAAAACTCTCGAGTTACCACACAAAAAGAAGAAAATTTATCGCATTCATCGGAGCATTTCACGGTAGAACTACCGGTGCACTCTCTCTTACGGGTAGTAAAATCATTCAAAAAAAAGATTTTGCTCCTATCATCGCAGGGGTTTATCAAATCCCTTATCCCTATTGTTATAGGTGCGTTTTTAATTTGAGTCCTGATAAATGCGACATCGAATGTCTTAAGTTTCTCGAAGAGGAAATATTCAAGAAAATCACCGACCCTGAAGACGTTGCTGCAATCTTTGTTGAACCTATTCAAGGAGAAGGTGGTTATATTGTGCCTCCAAAGGAATTTTTAACAAGATTAAAAAATCTCACCAATAAATATAGAATATTACTTGTCGTAGACGAAATCCAGACAGGAATGGGAAGAACAGGCAAAATGTTCGCTTCAGAACATTTCGGAATAATTCCTGACATTATTTGTATAGCAAAGGGTATAGCTTCTGGATTACCCTTAGGTGCTATCGTCTCATCAGAAAAAATTATGAATTGGGTCCCCGGCTCTCATGCAAGCACATTTGGTGGTAATCCTATATCTTGCGCTTCCGCCTTAGCTACTATTGACTTGTTGGAAAAGGAACTAATAAAAAATGCTCAAACCTCGGGTGATTATTTGATTAAGAACCTTAAAAAGTGGCAAAAAAAATATGAAATTATTGGAGATGTAAGAGGATTAGGACTGATGATAGGCGTAGAGTTAGTTAAAACTCGGATAAAGAAAGAAAAATATATAAAGGCAAGGGATGAAATTATTAGTAAGGCTTTTAAAAAAGGATTATTGTTACTTGGATGCGGTGAAAACACCATAAGGATCTGCCCCGCACTTACTATAACTCAAAAAGACATTGATATCGCACTCGAAATACTCGAACCAATAATTGCTGAAATTGACAGAAAAAAATAAAAAGTAAGGGAGTGCCCCATTCTTTGGAGTGCGGTAGCTTGCTACCGCTTTTCTGTAGGGAACGGTCGCGACCGTTCCCTACAGTAGAAACAAGGTCTCGTTTATTTGTAGGGAACGCATATATGCGTTCCTATACTGGAAGCAACCTTGAATCAAGTTCAAGCGAAAGCAAGCTTTCACACTCCACATAATAAATTTAATTTCTCAGGAGGAAACAAATTGTCTGTCGAAGAAAAATTGAAGGAATTAGGAATTGAATTGCCTGAAACACCAAAACCTATTGCCGCTTATGTCCCTGCTGTATTAGTAGACTCTTATGTCTATTCAGCAGGTCAAGTTCCTTTCATTAAAGGTGAACTAAAATACAAGGGGAAATTAGGTAAGGATTTGACCATTGAAGAAGGCTACGAAGCGGCAAAAATTTGCGCACTCAACGCCCTCGCCGCAATTAAGAGTGTTATCGGTAGCTTAGATAAGATTGAACGCATCGTTAAAGTCACGGGATATATCCAAAGCACTGATAATTTTTTCGACCAGCCTAAAGTTCTTAACGGCGCATCAGAACTCTTAGGAAAAATATTTGGCGAAAATGGTAAACACGCCAGAAGCGCAGTCGGAACAAATATACTCCCCATCAATGCCCCTGTTGAAGTTGAAATAATCGCTAAAATAAAATAATTTGTAACATTATTTACTTAAATAATATCTATCTTAACAAATTCAATTTTTTACTAAGCTTATATTATACTCAATCAGGTTGAATTAATATGTCTGATGAAGAATTTGTAATAAAATCTACAGATGAAGCCATCTATCCTCAAGTTATTTCCTTCTTGCAAAAAAACCTTCAAGAAAATGTCCCTTTCCATATCGTTGATGAATATCCCTTAGCCCTCAGCAAAGACAATATGGAACGTATGAAGGTAATGCTCATTAATGATAAAGTTGTAAGTCATTGTTACTGGTTTCCATATACAATAGAAACAAGCATTGGCAAACTGAAAGTCGCTGGAATTGGCTCGGTCGTCACTGACCCGAATCACAGAAACAAAGGCTATTCAACCCGTGTTTTAGAAAGCTGTCTAAAGGACATCAAACAAAAAGGATTTCAATTGGCTATTCTCTGGTCGAATTTGACTGAGTTTTATGAACGATTAGGATTCTGTTGCGCTGGTCTTGAACATCTTCTAATTGTTACAAGCTCAGAAATACCATCCTATCAAAAACGATTTATTATTGAACAATATACTTACAAAGATTTTGAACAGATTTTTAATCTTTACAAAAAACAACCTTACAAAGTTATTCGTGGTGAGAAAGAATTTGAGGCTTATTTGGGGATTCCAGAAACATACTCCTTCGTTGCAAAACTCAATGAAGAAATCAAAGCCTATGCAGTTATCGGAAAAGGAAAAGATTTCCAAAATTACATCCACGAATGGGCTGGAGACTCTTCGGCAGTCATTGAAACTATTCAACATATAGCTAAAACTTTCGACTTCGATGAAGTCATTGTCAACATCCCTTTCAAAGAGAGCCCTATCTATCAAGAATTAACACAGACCTTCCCTGCTGCTGAAGGCGTTATGGGAATGATAAAAATTCTAAATCTTAAATCATTAGGTTCACAAATATCTCATCATATCAAGGGGAAATCCAGTAAGAAAATAATTTTTTCTAAAGATAAGGATTATATAATAAAAATTGATGACAAAGAATTCAGGTTAGAATCAGAAAAGAAGATGGTAACCCTACTTTTCGGACCTCACAATGACCCTGATATCATAGATATTGCTACAGAACTAAATACTTATCTCAAACCAACTTTCCCAATATCAATGTATATCTGGGGCTTAGATTCGGTGTAAAAGACAAATTTATCTATCTGAAAATAAATAAAATACAAAAGAAAAAGCCTTTCAGAACACTAATTTACTCTGAAAGGCTTTTATCTAAATCAAGAAATCAATTACTCATATAAAGACCACGAACCACTAACCTTTGTTGGAATATTTGGGGTAATTGTAATCCTATCGCAATAAGTCACAGGTGCAGAAGTTGTCTGTTGAAAGCACATAATTCCTATATATCCTGTAGTAAAGTCAGTAGCCACACTGTCTGAATAGACTTCAACATCATCTATTCTCCCGATGATTTCCGAACCCATTAAACTGAGTTCAAATTTGTGCCAGGCGCTTCTTGTAATATTTCCCTGGAAGTATATATCCCAACCAGCCCCATTATCATAATATCTTACTACCCGTAAGCAATCATCGGCATCACTATCTGCAATAAGCATATAGCTATTTCTAAAAGTTGTATAATGAGTTCCCTGTGCCCGTGCATATACTCCAACGCGACCCCAATTTGTTCCGTCTGAAGTAGGGACATATATGTAAGCAGTGATTGTATAATCTCCGAGTGAGCCATCATCATCGGTTAAATGAACTACTTGCCAACCGCTTCCATCATTTACATTAAGTACATACCCATCCCCACCCGGTGCCGTAGGACTAAATGATTCGATAACATTATAGGCTGAATCATAATCTTCCCAGGACAGTTCAGTGCCTGTTGAAGGAAAATTATCCGTGACAGGAAGTGTTACAACTCCCTGTAATCCCGAAATAAGTGCAACGCCAAAAATTAAAACCAATAAAATTGTAAGATGTCTTCTCATAAAATCCTCCTTTTTATAATTAATATTTTATTTTCCATTTAACTAAATGACTAACACTTTATATATGATAGTAATACCAATAATGTATATACTGATAAAGAAGTCAAGAAAAAATAATTTCTATTACAAATAAAAAAGTGGAAGCTTATAGATTACAAGCTTCCACTGAATGGATTACTATTTACAATTACTCAGCTTAATTTGCTAAGTTTTATTCGTATAATGACCAGCTATAATGCACCGCTGTTGGAACATAAAAATCTGCACCACCAGTTAAATCAGAACCGCTTGTTCCTTTACCTTGATAATCAACATTTGTTACATCCATAAAAAATTCACTCGTTACATTTTTAGTTACATATCCAGGATCACTTGTAACTATGTTACTTCCATCTGTTTGAATTGTTCCTCTTGCTGTAATAATATCTGGTCCGGCTTCAACATAGGCACAATAATCTACACTAATACCTCCAGAAGGACCTGCCTGTGTGAATTTTGTTCCAGCTCCGCTGAATATGCAATCTCTACATGTGGTGCTTCCAGTACCCACTGCAGCATAATAAAAAGCAGCTGATGCAGTTGTGGTATGGAATGTAACGCGATTCCAGGTTTCTGCATTGTGAGCAACATTAACCACATTGTAGATTGGTGTATATATTATTGTGTCACTACAGGTAATACCAGAGCCAGAACCTGCACTAATTCCACGTGATGTGGCAGTCGCATCTGAGTACAATATAGAATTAGAGATATTCAATAGCCAGGCTCCATTTAGTGTTGCTGTTGGATTAGCATAAATACAATGCCCACCAGCTTGAGGATTCAAACTAAAATTGCAGTTTAGATAATCATCATTATCGGTTCCGCTGAATGTGCAAATTCCTGCCATTGTGCCACGGACATTATAATTGGCGTAACCAGCGTATGCATTAATACAATTATTAAATATCAACTGCTCGCCAGCTGCTCCATCAGTTGCAGCCTGACAATTGTAAGAAATACCGCCATAGAATAGACAGTTATCACAACGAAGATTTAGAAATTCACCAACGTCGCCCCAATGTTTCAATAGGTCAGCGGTATTGGCTGAAAGCATACCAGAACCACGGGTCGGTGGCAGAAGAAGAACCTGAGGATCCGATTTTGAAGTGACCATTGGATTACCAGCAACAGTAATATCAGTGAAAATACAGTCATAAAAACTAATCCAGTTAGAAATAGCATTTGTGCTGTTTTCATCAATTTTTACCATATCATCTGTGATTAATGCAGCAGCCCAACCGTTTAAAGTATTTGTTGTTTGAGATGGGCAGAAAAGAAGGTCTGTGAATGTAACATTATATACATTTTGATAGATCCATAGTCCATCATCACCAACTGTAGCGACAGGAGCATCTGGACCTCTTTGAAGCTTAATAATAATTTTAGTACCCGGAGTGTCTGATTTCATAATCAGGTCTCCAACAATGTCTCCGCGGTAAGTCGCATTACCGTCATTAAGACTTAGGGCTTCATCATAAGGTCCTGAGCCAGCCTTGATATTGATAGTGAATGGTGGTGTTTCGGCGACATTGGCACCGCCTGTGCACCAGCTGTTAATAGCTGCCTGAACGGTTAAAAAATCACCTGTGCCACCACTGTCTACAAGAACGGGATTCGTGGCAAAAACAATAATAGGAACGAAAATTAAAACTAATAATAATAGAAAAAATTTTTCCATAATAAATTCTCCTTTTTGATTTTTAATTACTTAATTGGGGAAAATTGGGAAAGATAAAAAACAAAAAATCGTTTAATTGTTATTAATTTACCTCCCTCTATTTTTATGAACCAATCAAAAATGAAATAAGACTTTATGTCAAGAAAATTTTTTTTAATTGAGCTATTTAATGAATTTAAATAAAGCTAATAATGTGTCTTTCTCAAACCGTATTCTACTCTATAAAAAAGTAGCAATTCATCAAAATAAAAAAAGTGGAAGCTGATAAACTCAAGCTTCCACTTTTAATCTTCTTTATATAACTAAGTAGAAGAATTTTGTGATTTTACTCGTACAATGCCCAGTTCTTAGCAGAGACTAGTTTTGCAATTTCAATGTCCTGAGAAAGTGGTGCACCAACTTCTATAGAAGTATTTCCCTGAGGACCCCAGCATCTTATTTGCTCATTAGATCTATCAGCAAATAATACATTTCCCGCATAATCTACTCCAAGACAATGTGCATAAGCCGATGGAGTAAAGGCAAGCGGAAAAGCTATAATTCTGTCACCTGTGGTCAAGGTCTTAATATTTGTTGCCGAAGAAACATTTCCCACTAAATAGACTCCTTTGACTGTCCCAGCCGTTGTATCACTTTGTACAGATGCATAAACCGAACCATCACGTGCAATAGCAACACCAGTTACATTTAAAGCACCAGTTGGGAACTGGACAAGCCAGGAAGCATTAACATCTGTAAGTGTTCCCGCCACAGCTGTATCGACAATGGAGGCATCCCATCTCTGAATTGCACCACCAGTTCCATCACCAGGAGTAACAAGTCTTCTTGTACCAAAATAAAGATTTCCCGCATCATCAAATTCTAAATTTTTTGAATACCGAGTAGTAATTCCTGAGATATTAACAGGTGCATTACCTGGTGTCTGGTCAATACGACCACCTGTAATTTTACATTTCCATATAGCACCGTTACCTGCACACATATATGCAAAAAGGTCTGAGCCGCTTTTTTTCATAGCAACTGACCTTGCATACTGTGCTGTCAATCCAGGATTTGATGCATCCGTTACATTTGTTACAAATTCATCATTCCATTTCCCTTTGCTTAAATCGTACGGTTCAGTTTGACCAGCAATCCAGACTGTTTCTGCATCATCAGGGTCAAAATCTGTTCCCCACATATCTGTATAAGCAGGAGTGGGCCAATTCGCTTTCAATGTTAAAGTACTCCCATTAGCTCCATCAAAACAGCTCAAATCCGCATTAAAATTAACAACACCCACAATTAAAGTGGTAGTACCACAGGTTGTCCCAATTATTCCAAAGTTATCCGCATCAGGGTCTAAAGGAGTAAACACATCCATTGGAGAATAACCCAACCAAATTGTTTGATATATGGAGGGCCATACGGTATTATAGGTAGAACTATTAGAAGCAATCTCAACCCAGCCAGCAGCCTTACTGGCTGATACTGTAATTTTTACTTTGTAATTCCCTTCACCAATTTGTGTTCCACCAGCATTGTTACTTGTTCCATCCCATACAACTGTGTTAGCGCCAACAGTGGCTGTTCCAGAGAATGTTGCGACCGTTAAAGCGCTACCAGTATCAATAATATCAATCGTAACAGTTCCACCCGACTCATTAATAATATAACTGATGCTACTGCCCCATCCAGGTGGGAAATTGGTTGGAGTAACTCTAATTTTGGATGCATAAGGCACAGCAAATAAAGAAACCGATACTAACAAAATTGTGATTAACAATAATAATTTTTTCATAATTAAGTCCTCCCTTTCTAAATTTTTAAAAACACATTAAACTGACTAATTAATTTTTCCCTCCTTTCTATAATGAGTTTATAAGTTTCTTTTAAATAATTTAATACGATATGTCAAGGGAAAAATGATTAGAAAGCAAAAGTTGGCATTTTAATAATTTCAGTTATCTTCAAGGTAAGGTGATTTAAAAAATAAGAACTTCTTAATCAATAAAAAAAGCCTTTCAGAATTTCAAAACATCCTGAAAGGCTTTAAGTTTAGTATGAATCTATAACAGATTAATTACTCATAAATATTCCAGTCAGCTTTAACTTTTGTTGGTGCAATTAATTCAGAAGAAATAAATGCTTGGTTAGTAATACCAGCAGCAGTTCTAATGCTAAATACATATAATCTTCTGCTTTCTGGTGAATAAGCCGCATCGTGATAACGAGCTCCCGGAGTAGGTAATTGCGCATCTATTGCATTGCTCCATGCTCCAACAGTTCCTGTACCTGGGTCAAAAGTGGCTTGCCAACAATAAACTTGCTCTGTACCAACGCCTGGTAACCGACCACCCAATGCATATATTATATTCCTTACAGCTACAAAATTCAAATTATAAACAGTCGCAGGTAATTTGGCGGCTTGTTCAACCCAAGCACCCATTGAACCATCAGGATTAACCTGGCAAACATGGACCTTGTCTGTAGAATTGGTAGTAGTTTTACCATCATAAATACCACCTTGAGCAATTATATAGTTTCCAATTGAACAAACAGCTGGGAACCACCAGGTATTTGGTAAATTTGTTCCTCTTGTCCACGCCCCAAGAGAACCACCAGGATTAATCTGTGCATAGAAACAGTCATTGAATGTCAAAACATTTTCACCATCACCACCAAAGCAATAGAGATAACCGTTTTCACAAATGATTCCCCCACCTAACTCTGGATCGTATGGGAAAGTAGAGCCATTGGCATTCGGAAATATTGCACTTTCAGTCCAACCGGCAAGACTTCCATCAGGGTTTATCGCACTATATGTAGCAACATTTCTATTTGGACCTGGTGAATTATAACCACCACCCGAAATGTAAATATGGTCTGCAGTCGCATCTATTGTCTCGTACAAGTAGCAAAAGTTAGCCGCTGTTGGTAAAGCTGTATCTGCAATTGCAGTACCTAAAGCTCCCGTAACTGGATCGATTGGTAAACGCCAAACCCTTGCTGTATCACCATCAAAATTATTATTTCCACCAATGAAATATAGATAATCCCCAACAATTACCCCACCTGCCATTTGTGTCCCTAAATTATTTGGTAAAGTTGGAAGTATAGCCTCCTGAGTAGTCCATGATGAAATTGGAGCGATTTCATAGCCGTAACTAAGAGAAATTGCTAAAACAATAATACAAACAAAAAACAATAACTTTTTCATTTTAAATTCTCCTTTCAATTTTTAAACTGAAATTAGGTCGGATTCAAATTCTTTAAGTGATAAGAAAGACAAGAAAAATAGATTTTTATCTTTAGATTATTTCCTCCTTTCCATAAATTCATTTACTAAATTAATTTTTCTTATATTCTAATTAATTTGGCAAGTCAAGAGGAAAATTAGGATAATTTCAAGTTTATAGTGAGAACTTCGATGTATTTATATACAAACAAAAAAGGGAGAAGATTAAAAACTATCTTCTCCCTTATATATCATTTTTTTTAAACTAAAAAATTACCTATAAATCTCCCAGCTCTTCGCAGATGCCGGTGGAGTTAATGCGCCAACTAAACCATAAACATAGACATCAATAGCAGTACCACTGGAACGCCAACCTGCTAAATAAACATTGTTCTCAACATTGATAGCACCCGCACGACGTCTGGCATACGGTAAATCAGTATCTGTTCCCCAGCTACTAATTACACCGGCAGAAGCCGTGGCAACATACGTACTAATTGCATAACCAGTTCCGCCAGCATAATAAACTTTGCCATTATAAATCCAAGCTGCTCCATCATGACGCGCGGCAGGCAATACGGCTTGTGCACTCCACGTTCCTAATGACCCATCAGGATTGATTGGTGCCGAAGAAACATTAGTTACAGCTGCTGCACCATCATATCCACCCATAACGTAAACATAGCCTTCTAACACAACACCTCTATGAAACCACAGCCCTAATGGGTAGTCACTATCTGTGTCTCTGACAAAAGCTCCAACAGAACCATCCGGATTGATTGGCGCATAATAGCAATAGGGTTGAAGGGTTCCCGTATTATCGTTACCACCAATTATATATAATCTATCATTATAGGCAAAGCATACATTATCGCTTTCACCATTGCCCGGAGGACTAAAAATTGATGTCTGTATAGTTCCCAGAGTTCCATCAGCAGGATTAATTGCGGCATAGGTAATCACCATTCTGTTACTTTCAGCTGAGTTCGTATTTCCGCCTGCAATATACAAAAATCCTTTATAACAGAAGCAAGAATTCTCTATATAGGCAAAATTATAAAAACCCGCATCTTCATTAGGCAACGTCGCCACATAACTCCAGGAACCAATTGTTCCATCAGTATAACTAATTGGAGCACATAAAACTGCCAATGAATCCATATTAGCATCCGGTACATCATTAGGCGGGTCTCCAGCAGCAACATTTCCACCAATTACATAAAGATAATAAGGGGCTTCCTGAGTAGCCGCAATACCACACATTTGTCTTCCAAAAGGAAGCGATGTTAAAGCTGTCCAAGTAAGTTGTCCAAAAGCCATAGATATACACAATAAAAATACAACAAATAAAACCAAAAAATAAATACGTTTCATCATAATAACTCCTTTCATTTTATATCAGTTTGATTGTAATGAAAAATAATTTTTTTGTAAAATCATCCCTCCTTTTTCATAACTTTAATACTAATTATTTTTATTCATAATCAAGCAGTTCTTGAAAGTCAAGAGAAAATTTGATTTCTTTGTATTAAATCTTCAAATCTTCATCGGTTCTATGAAGAAAATCGGGTGGGAATTTGGGATTTTCTCCTTCTAAGAGAATATATGGGGTTATGAAGAATAATATATCTGTCTTTTCTTTAGTCATTTTTTGACTCTTAAATAAAAAACCAGCCACCGGTATCTTGCCAAGTATCGGGATCCTACTCTCAAGCACTCTTTCCCGCTCTGATTTGAGTCCACCTAAAATAAGGGTCTCTTTATTATTCAAAATGATCTCTGACTCGGCTTCTGATTTGGCAATAACTGGTCTCGAGACTCCTTTAATTATATAATACGTAGAAACACCACTAACTTCAAGATTATGAATGGTTAATTTAATTTTATCTCGTTTTTCACCAAAAATTGAAGGAGTCACAAACAATTTTACTCCTACCATTGCAAAGGCAGTTTCAACTTGTGGATTACCTCTCTGGTCAAATTTCACGTCCTGAAATGGAATTTTATCTACCGTCTCAATTTCGACCCTTTCCCCTTCTACAGATACGGCGGTTGGTTGAGAAATAAGTTCGACTTTCCCTGTCTGAAGCAAAGTCCTGAAATTTGCTTCGAACACACCCCTATTTGTATCCAAACCCGTTAAACTAATTCCCAATCCGGGAAAACGATTTACAAAACCAAGATTTTGCCCTGAATCAGTATCTACAAAACTGGGAACCTGAACTAAATCAGAGGCAAACGGGAAATTAACAAACATACCTTCGAAAATTGAATTGGGTGCCAGTTCCTCATTCCTATTAAAACTGTAATCAATCCCCAAATCTCGGGTTGAATTCTCGCTCATCTCTACTATCGCCGCATCAATCGCTATCATCGACAACGGCGGCTTCTTCGCTTCTTCACTATAAATATTGATTCCAATAAATATGAGAAGTATACAAACCCAAATGTTTACTTTTCCGTTCAAACCCATTACTTAATTTCCTTTATATTATTCTCTGCGTCCTCTGTGTGTGAAATTCATTCAATGTCTCGTTCCCAAGCCCCTGCTTCGGTAATAAGGTGTCAAAGCTGGGGCTTTGACAATAATATTTCTGTTCCCAAGGTAGGCCTTGGGAACAAGACACGTACAACTATCCTCTGCGTTATCTGCGTCTCTGCGTGAAATTAATTTCTATCCTATTGAGAAGGAGCGGGCTGGGGTGCCACATTTTCAACTGGAACAGGTTTCATTTCTTCCTTCATAATCTCAGGCGAAATTAGAAAGGTGAGTTCGGTGTCTTTCTTTATAGCATTATGACTCGTGAACAAATACTTAATTATAGGGATTGAACCTATAAATGGAACAGTTCTATCCTTTGTAGAATCACCCTTCACCTTCAAAATACCCGCAATAAGTGTATTTCCATCTTTAATCAAAACAACATTTCTCAGTGAACGTGTGGCAATTTGAGGAACTAAAATAGGATTCCGATTCGCATCCGTAGCAACAGAAATATATCCTAACATAGTTGAAATACTACTATCAATTCGAACTTTCACGTACCCATCAATAACATCCACAACACTAACCTTCATAATAATTCCTGTTTTTTCAAATTTTGTTACTTGAACAACAGTAGATCCAGCCACCTGTGTAGCCTCATAAGGGACATCTGAACCTGTTTGAATAACAGCAGGAGCTGCTGCACCTTTCATCGTTATTATGGTGGGAGCTGATAATATCTTCACCTTGCCTTCTTGTTCTAATAACTGTAAAACTGATTCAATAGACCCACCACCTAACCCGATGTTATCTAAAAACAACATTATCCCTTGTGCCGTAGTGTTTTGCACTGGAAAGGTCAAATCAAACGACTTTACTATTGAGTTTTTGTATATGGGATTACCCGCCTCATCATACCCCTTTATTCCCTGAGTAAAAAGGGAACTAATCCCATAATCAAGCGTATTATCTAATGCCCACTCAATAACTTTTAATCGGATTCTAACTTGAGGTCCAACAGGATTCTGGGCAAGCAAAACCGATGAAATAAATAGTGTAAATAAGAATGTAAATGCAATAAGATTACTTTTACGAAGAAACATTATGATTACCCATACTATTAATTGAGACCTCTGAAAAACTTCAAAAACGAGATTAATTCATCGCCTTCGGCTCCTCACAATGACATTTTAAGGTCTTTGTCATTCTGAGCGAAGCGAAGAATCTCGTATTTTGGTCAGTATTTCAGAGCTCTCTATTCGGAATTATTAATCAAGATAAACCGGCTTGCATTCAAAACGCTGAACATTGATAGCGTCGTCAAAATTAGGAATTCGGATACTAAATGAGCGAATCTCGGCAGGTAATAAATTACCAACAAATGTCTCTTTTGTCTCCAGAATCGCACTCAAATTATTATACAGAGTAACCTCAATCCTGAGATTTAATATAGGTTTTGTGCTTCTGTTCTTTACCTGACCTGTAATAACGTATATTGATTTGCTTGCCTGGAACCTGTCTCTTGCCGAATAAGAATTTGTATTAAAAACAACAATGGGATCTTTCTCAATCTCCATCTTGACTCTTTCCGATGGAGTAATCGGAATTATCTTCCCATCAAGATCAAATAGTATTCGCGATTTTATCAATTCATTATCTCGATAAGTCTGATCCATATCCATAGCCACAAAATATTCTTTTACTGCATCAGTATAATTCCCTAAGTTCCAATAAGAATTCCCAAGTTCAAAATGGGTATTAGCCTGTTGATAATTCCCTTCGAGTTGTTTCTGAAGCTCCTTAACCCTGTCTTGTTCCGCTACTATCTTTTTACGTTCAGTCATTTCTTTTTCTTCATAAACCTCTTTGATGCCTTCGAGCAGCTTTTGAGCCTCTTGTTGATATTTACCCTTAGGATATTGTTCCATATACTTTTGTAATTCCACACGGGCATCATAATAGGATTTCATCTGGTAATAAGATTGACCAATCTTAAACTGCGACAATTCCTTTATCTCAGGATCCTTATACTTTTCCGAAATAACCATAAACTTGCTGACAGCTTCAGAATATCTACCCGTATCGAAAGAATCTCGTGCGGAATTAATCTCATTGGTCACAGGTATCTGGTTTTGTACGGCACACCCCCAAAAAAATAAAAAAATTACACAGGATAGTATTATATTTATCCATTTCATATTTTTATTTCTTTTCGTTTAAATTTATTGGATTTAACCCACTTTTTAAGATATTGACTTTCAGGTTAGAAAAATAGTTTGCATTTATTATCAGATTTTTTTTATCGTTTGAAAATAAATTATTTGCGATATAAATCATATATCATATTTTAATGATGTTCTTATAACAAAATATTTATTTCAGCATTATTTTTTATCCATTAATATGGGCTATTTACGATGAATCTGATAATAGCGAAAAAGCTTCCCCTAAAAAATAAAGATTATTTCAATGCTATACTAATTCCTTGCTCCTCATTTATTAAATGGTTGAAAGATACATTACCTGAAGTAATAGAATATGATATGCTCTCTTTCGGACTAATTATTCCTCAGAAGAGAAATTTTATCATAGTCGGACCTGCGATAGGCTCTCCAGCGATAATCCTTATTCTTGAAAGACTCATTATAAGTGGTATTAAAAACATTATAGTGTTCGGAACTTGTGGCTCAATCTGTAAAGAAGCAAAAATCGGTGATATTATACTTCCAACTTCTGCTATTTCTGAAGAAGGCACGAGTAAATTATATAGCCCTGAACCCAATTACCATCCATCATCGGTTTTAACAAAGACAATTGAAAAAAAATTTGTAGATAATAACATTAAATATAAAAAGGGAGCTATCTGGACTACTGACGCTCCTTATAAGGAAACACTTGAAAAAATTAAGAATTTTCAGAACAAAGGAGCCATCGGAGTTGATATGGAACTTTCAGCAATTTTTGCTGTAGGTAACTTAAAGAAAATTAACGTAGCGAGCATTCTTATTGTCTCTGATGAACTCCACTCAAACACCTGGAAAACCGGATTTAAAAGTAAAATCTTAAAAGAAACTTTTAAAAAGGTTTTTAATATATTGGACTCAATTTTTGACCAAATATTCAATACGAAATTTATAATATAAATCATCGATGTAACGCGAGCTTTAGCTCGCAAATCGCTGCGACATAAATGTCGCGTTACAGTTTAAAGTAGGATATTAATAATAATATTCAAAGGAAATAAAAAAATGCCTAAAAGTATAAGATCAATCGTCATCTTATCAATAGTAATGGTGTTACTATCAGCCTGTTCATATCTCAACCTCAAATATCAATTAGAACCAATTGATAGACTCACTAAAGAAATAGACCAATATTTCGAATCGAATGAATTTGCTCATTCTAATTGGGGTGTACTGATTCAATCCGCAAATACGGGCGAAATAATTTATTCAAGGAATTCACAGAAATTATTTATGCCTGCCTCAAATGAAAAAATTCCTGTTTGCTCTGCTTCGCTTATCAATTTCGGTCTCAATTTTAAGTTCTCAACCGAAATCTACACGGATGGGAAAATTGAAAACGATACTCTTAAGGGAAATCTCATTATCTTCGCCGGTGGTGATCCTACAATAGGATACCAGGAAGATGGCAAATTGCTTTTTGATAAATGGGCTGAAGAATTAAAATCAAAAGGACTTACAAAAATTGAAGGAAATATTATTGGCAATGATAATATATTCGACGATGAATTTTTAGGAAGAGGCTGGTCCTGGGATTACCTTTCTGATTGGTATGCCGCAGAAATTAGTCCATTCATTTTTTATGAAAACACCTTTAAGGTCAGATGTTCTCCCGCAGATGAAATCGGAAAACCTTGTAATCTCGAAATTAAACCCAATACAAGCTTCATTTCCATCATCAATAAAACCAAAACCGTTGAGAAGGGTCAGGGTAGACGAAACATTTCCTTCAATAGAGCTCTAAACACTAATAGAATAGAAATATCCGGAGATGTTGATATTGGCTCAAGACCTTTCAGTGACTATGGCACAATCCACAATCCAACATTATACTTCCTGACAGTTCTAAAAGAAACTTTTGAAAAAAATGGGATACTGATTACCGGTAATGTTTTTGATAACGATGACATTGATTCCAACCCTGCCAAGAAAAACTTAACGCTTCTATTAAAACAGGAATCACCAGAATTAAAAGAAATTCTCAGAACCCTGATGAAAAAGAGCCAAAATCTCTATTCAGAAGCCCTCGTCAAATTATTAGGATATTATTATGGAAAAGAAGGTAGCTTCTCTGAGGGACGAAAGGTGATTCAAGATACCTTGACCTCTTGCGGACTTGACCCTAATAATTACGTAATGGCGGACGGTTCAGGAGTCTGTCGATATGATTTTATTTCTCCGGATTACATTGTTAAGATTTTTAAATATATGTATCACCACAAATATTTCAAGGAATTTTATGATTCTTTGCCCATTGCAGGTGTTGATGGAACCATTAAATATAGAATGAGAGGAACATCAGCAGAAGGAAACGTTCGAGCAAAGACAGGGACAATTGAAAATGTCAGAGCCTTATCAGGTTATGCCACAACAAAAGATGGTGAGACCATTATATTCTCAATGATTGTCAACAATTACATAATCAAAGTGGAATCCGCAGAATACATTCAGGACAGGGTCTGCGAACTCTTAACCAGCTTTAGTAGACACGGTCAGTAAAACCAAGATGGGAAAAACAGTTTTACAGGATGTAGAAGGATATACAAGATTAATTGTTTTATATTTCTCCTCTCACCCTATTCAGATACTTATAAATTTTCTTCTCAATTATTGGTGAGACAACATAGAAAAATAATCCTACAAAAAGCCCCGCCGGAACATCTACAAAATAATGCGCATGAATATATATTGTCGATACACACAATCCCGCTACTAAAATGCCAATTATGACAGATACCCACCTGAAATATCGCACAAAAAAGAGAAAAATGACAAAGGCTATCACCACATGTGAACTCGGAAAAGCCCCGTTTTCTATCTCAAAATGATCAAATATAAATTTCATAATATGCGCAAACACATATCCCTTCGGTGAATTTCCCTTTAGCTCTGCAATCGTAAATTGCGGACCTGCCGCTGGACAAAATATGAAAAATAGATAACAAAAAAAGAAAGCCAACGTAATCGTGAATATAAACTTATCAAATTTCTCTGAATCTCTCCTGAAATACATTATCAACGGCGGAATGGAAATTATCAAATAGTAACAAAAATAGGAAAAATACATATATTCCGCAAACCATCTATAAAAAACAACCTTAGAAAACTCCACACTCGGTTGATACCCAAATATCTGTTCATCAAAACTCATAAATATATAATCAAGCCTTTCAGGATAGATAAGATTTACTAATTCCGTTGTTTCTCTATAAAAAAATACAATGATAATTAGAGGATACATATTCCTAAAAAATCTTACGGTACGCATATATGCGTCCCCTACGATTACTTTTTTATCACTATAATGAGTCAATTTTACAAAATAAAAAATCGCTATCCCAACAACTAAATGAATGCAGGTAAATAAGAACCAATGCAATATCCCCTTGAAGTAAATTGTAATAAGTAAAATAATAGAGAATTGATATGATATCATTAGCAAATCAATCGGTTTTAGAAAACTATTTCTCTTTAAAAATCCTTTAACGCCTATCATAACCAGTGATTTTCCTTATACCAATCCGCAGTAATTTTTATCCCTTCTAATAACGGATATTCTATAGAAAAACCTAATTCCTTCATAGCCTTTATCGGTGAGCAAATCCAGTATTTTTGTTTCATCTCAAAAAACTTCTGTCGGTTAAGAAGCGATGGCTTTTTAGTTATGTGGGAAATTAGTTCCGTTATTATAGAAACACCCTGAGCCACAAAATAAGGAACCGTTATACTAATCCCCTTCTTATTCAAGGCTGAGGCTATTGTTTCTCCTATTTCATCATAAGAATACATTTTCTCCTCAGAAATAAAATATATTTGTCCTGTGGATTTCTCAGATTCTACCACAAGTATCATACCTCTTACAAGGTCTTTCACATACACAACACTCACATATTTCTCATCATATCCAATCCTTAATCTTATGCCTTTATTCACAAACTGAAAATAACAATAAACATCTTTATCACGAGGTCCATAAACAACAGGCGGTCTGATAATAGTTATGGGAAGTTCTTTCATATATTGAACAGCATACTTTTCCCCCTCATATTTGCTTTTCCCGTAATCCGATACAGGCTGGCACTTCACGTCTTCAGTCAGAGAATTCATATTGTTCGCAGGACCCGTTATAGCGAGACTGCTTAAATAAACTATTTTTTTAATATTATTCCCTGCTTCTTTGCAGGACTGGAATAGGTTTTTTGAACCCTCAGCATTAACTTTGTAATAATCCCTCACATCATAAGCCTTCGTAAGACCCGCAAGATGAAAAACAATCTCCTTATCCTTCACTGCCTCAATTAACGAGGAATAATCATTTATATCCCCATAAACAAACTTCACTGGTAAATTCTTTATCCATTTCAAATCACTTGTTTTTCTTACCAAACAATAAACCTCATAGCTCTTTTCAATAAGCCCCTCAACAAGATGACTTCCTATAAAACCATTTGCCCCAGTAACAAGTGCTTTCATAATATTATCTTCTCAGTTCTTGTTTTATTTTTTGAGGGACGTATATATGCGTCCCCTACTAATTATTACTTATAATTTATAATCATAAAACCGATATGTCTTATAATGTTTCGCACCAATTGCAATCATTGCCTTGTTCATCGGATAATTATCTTCAAGAATCCAGGAAGTCTCCGTATGATTATACCCGTGCGCTGTGCCTTTCTTATAAGAATAATAATATAGGAGTGAATCGAGCCCTCTCTTTCGATATTCTTCTATTACCCCTAAAGTAATATTCCGTACTCCATTGATCTTTTTCTTATTTAAAAGAAACTTAATGATGCCAAAAGGGAAAAGTCGACCATTTAAATGTTTTAAAATCACATTTACATTAGGCACCGCAAGAGAAAATCCAACAGGATTTCCTTTCACCTCAGCAATCAATGCGACTTCCGGGTCAATAATTTCCTTCAAGCTCTTCGCCATATAATTAAATTCATCATTTGTCATCGGGATAAATCCCCAATTCTTACTCCAAGCCGAATTATAAATCACCCTGATTTTTTCAATCTCATTTTTCAAATCTTTCATCCGCATACTTCTTATCACTATGTCCTTATTTCTTTTCATAACAAGTTGAGCAATCTTGTCTAATCTTTCGGGGATTCCCTGGTCATACATATAATAAGCATAAATGTCTTTGACCTTCTGAAAACCAAATTTTTCAATGAGATTTATATAATACTTCTTATTATAAGTCATCATTACAAAAGGCGATGAATCAAATCCATCTATCAACAAACCACATTCTTCATTCGTGGAATAATTTGCAGGACCTCTCATAATCTCCATACCATTTTGCTTCAAGAAAACCGTCACAGTAGTAAACAATGCTTTTGCAACTTCAAAATCATCAATACACTCAAAAAATCCAAAAAATCCTACTTTTTCATTATGAAATTCTATATGGTTATAATTAACTATCCCCGCAATTCGACCGCATATCACCCTATCTCTTACGGCAAGAAAGAATTTTACCTTTGCATGTTTAAAAAATGGATGTGTCTTTTCATCAAAAAACTTCTTTTGTTCCAATATTAAAGGAGGAACCCAATAAGGATCATCCTGATATAATTTGAAAGGAAATTTTATGAAATTCCTTTTAGAAGTCTTGTTAGCAACCTCAATAATTTTTATATCTGCTATATCCTTTGACACTATTAGAGACCTCTGAAATATTGATTCAACTGTAGGGGACGCATATATGCGTCCCCTACTTCATACTAAAATAGAAAGTGACAAACTTATTCATATATAACAGTCTAAAACTCAAGGAAAATTTCAAAAGTGGAACAATGTTTTTTCTGCAAGCAAACTATTTTGCCAACTATTCCCGAAGGTTTCTCGTTTATATATGTTGAAGCAATGTTAGATATTATAAGATTCCGCTTTTAAAGTTCTATATATGTATACGTTAAACAAAAGGAGATATTGATGTTAAAAAATCGGATTACGACAATTTGTTTTTTTATGCTGATGTTTATTATAGGAATAACCTCTTCCCTTTCACCCCAAAGCAATCCAGCATCAAATAATTTATCAACTTCAACAACATCTGCTCAAAGTTCACCAACAACTACAAAAAATATTGGAAGTGTGATTCAACCAATTGATTTAACGGCTGTGAATGATCCATCGCTTAAGGAAGTTCTTAAACAAATTAATGAAAAATTATCTGTTATAAACGATTATTATTGTGTCGTAAACGTTTCCACTCTTGTAAAAACTGGAGAATTAGCATACACAGAAGAGCAATGTTTTAAGCGCCCAAATCTTTTTTTAGGCAAAATGACTCAAACAAACCATATCCTTGCAGATATGAAAGGTTGTGTAACAATTTCAGTGTTTGATGGGCAATATTTATGGAAATTCATAAAGAATGCTCCAGGGTCAGGTAAAGAATTAGCAAAAAGATTCGAAGGAAAGTTACCTCCAGCAGAACTCGAAAAAATGATTAGGAATCACGAAACACCTAAAATCTATAAATACAATCCAATTCGTTTCAATCAAGCGGGTTTTTCCATCGATGAACTTATCGCTTCTGGTAGATTACTAAAACCTTTCCAAAACTGTGATATTAAAACCCTCAAACTACTAAATCAAAATGAGTCTGTATGGGTCTTTTCAGCTAAACCCAATGAATCGCATATGGGAATAGGTCAAGTTCAACTTACAATCGACAAAAATACTGGAATAATACAAAAAATACAATATTTCCGTTCAGACGGTTCTGTCGAATCAACAGAAACTATATCCAATGTAAAACTTAATATCGGAATGGAAGACAGCAAATTCAAGTTTATCCCACCTGCAGGAATTGAAATCATTGATGATACGGAAAACATCATCCAGAGCCTCAATCGCCAGAAAAAACAAAACTAACAACAATCCGCAAAATTCCTATAGAAATACATATCCACACATACCTATATTTCATTAGTAATTGTTTAAAAAGTCAAAAAAAGAGATCGCAAGAAATATCATTAATATTCCCCTCTTGCGAGGGGTCAGGGGTGTGTAAATAGAGAATATACACTCATACAAAATAAAATTCTTGATAAATCATTTCTCATTTATTAAATAAAGATTTTGTAATTTTTGCCGTTAAATATATAAAGACTATTATTTTCAAAAATATGCTTTTAAATATCATTCTCAAGCCCCAGAGGCTGTGTCGCGATTATTTTGTATTTAGTAACCCATAGATTTATCTATGGGTAGAAGGAAATATATCTTGCTTTTTAGTTATTTTAGTTGATTTTACTAACTATTATTACTATTTCATTATTACCCACAATTAAAATTGTGGGTTACTTAAAAAAATTAAATTGCGATAGAACCTCCCTGGCTTGGGAATGAATATGATAAGAAGCCACAGCTTAAGTGTTTAAGAGGAAAAAATCGTGAGCATTATTCAGAAATATAAGGATTTTAAATTAAACAAGCTAATCGAGGACGGCAAAAGCAAATTTAAAAGCGGGTTCATCAATGCCGCTGTTGAAGATTTTGAAAAAGCTCTCAAAATCGAACCCGAAAATTTCATAGCTAATTATCACCTGGGTGAATATTATTATAAAACTCGCTCTTATAACAAGGCTAAAGAGCATTTCGAAAAACTTATATCTCATCCCGAATGCAATCACATTCTTTATAATTATCTTGGAAACATCTATCGCAAACTCGGATTGGATTTGCCAGCAAGAGAGGCTTACAATAAAGCATTAGAGATAAAACCTGATTTTGACCTTGCCTGGCTCAATTTGGGCGCTTCAATGGCGGATAAAAGACTTTATGACGAAGAGGTTCGCGAAAAAATTTATCACTTACTGATGAATGAAAAAATATTATTCTCTGAACCACCTAAAAATCATAAATATAAAATCAATACTGATACCACACAGGATTGGGAACAAAACGTAGACTATTTCATAAACATTCTCAATGAAAATCCCGACTATTTAGACGTGCAGTTTCTTTTAAGTTATGCCTTAATTAAATCCAGAAGGCTTGATGAGGCTACGGAACATTTATTAGAAATCATAAAACAAAAACCAGATTGGGCTGAAGCTCATTTGAATCTTGGTGGCATTTATGCGGATAAAGGAGAATATGAACGTGCTCTCGAACATTTAAGGAAGGCACAAAATCTCAAACCAGATATCTTTGAGATAATCATTAATTTGGCTCGCATTCACTTTAAACAAGGTGAAAAAGCTAAAGCGGTCTGTATGTTCTTAAGGTCCTTCAATGTTGAAAAACAACCAACGAAGAATGAAAAAGCGACTGATTATCTTCACAGAGCAATGGAATATTATAATGACAAAAGTTATGAAAGCGCTCGGGATGAACTGGAACGCTGCATCGTGGTTTCTCCTCATTGGCCCGATTTATATTACAAACTCGGACTCGTATACGAAGCCGATGGCAAAGATTTCCTTGCCATTCCTAATTTTAAAAAAGCTCTTGAAATTAAACCGGGTTATAAAGAGGTGAATGAAAAAATATTACATTATTTTAATCTCTACTTAAAAGATGCCCAAGACAAAGAGAGATCTGGCAACTTTAACGAGGCTATTAAAAGCTATGAAAAATTGCTCACCATTGATGATAAACAAAAAGAAATTTATATGAAACTATATAAACTCTGTATGACAGTTGGTAACTCCATTAAAGCCAAAAACGCCCTCGAACAATATAAAGCCCTGTCCTGATTTTATCCTTTAAACTCCAGCGAATAATAAACAATAATATGTGGAGTGCGAAAGCTTGCTTTCGCTATCTGGAACTCATACATTTGTTCCTTACAAACAATTTTCTTTTCTGGATTCCTGCTTTCGCAGGAATGACAATTAAGCTTTACCATTAGTTAAGCGAGACCAAGGTCTCGCTAATAAAAAGCGGTAGCAAGCTACCGCACTCCACATAATACGGGACACAACTTCTCGCCAATTTATAATCTCTCACAACAACCTGTTAAGTTTCTTAAAACTACACTTTAATTAATTGACATCGACTTTATCGTTTCGTTAATTGTTTTAAGGAAGAATTTGATATATAAGATGGACAGGATATATATCCTGCACCATTTTAATAGGACAAGGATTATACTTTATGAAAAAAACTATCTCTGAAAAAGCAAGGGAAATCGAAGTTATAAAAGAAGTTGATGTTTTAATTGTCGGAGGTGGAACAGCTGGTTCAGTAGCGACAATTGCATCTGCAAGGCAGGGTGTTAAAACACTTGTCGTGGAATCGTTCGGATTCTTGGGTGGCTCAGTTTCCGCAGGGCTTGTTACTCCGATGATGCAAAATCATATAAATGAAGAACCTCTTAATAAAGGAATCGGTGAGGAAATCAATGAACGATTATTAAAAGAAGAATGTTCGGGACGCATATATGCGTCCCCTACAAAAGCCGATGTCTCTTACTGGATAAATCCTGAGCTTAATAAATATGTCCTCGAAGATATGTGTTTGGAATCAGGAGCTGAAATATTATATTACACAAATTTTAGTGAACCAATTATTGATAAAAATAAAATTGTCGGAATAATTGTTGAGAACAAATTGGGCAGAAAGGCTATCATCGCAAAACGTGTGATCGACGCCACAGGTGATGCTGATGTCGCTTTTAGAGCTGGCGTTCCCTGTGAATCAGGAAGACTAAAAGATGGACTGAACCAGGCGATGTCAGTCCGATTCATAATGGGAAATGTCAATTTGAAAAAATTATCCGAATTTTTAACAAGCATCGACCCAGAAAACAAATTCGAAATTAATTATCCACTCGTCCATGCAGCATTTACATCCGGTGACGATTGGCCCCTGAATGAAATTGCAAAAAAGGCGATCAAAGATGGCATTTTAGAGGAAGAAGATGAGGACTACTTCCAGCTTTTTTCCATTCCCGGGCGAGAAGGAGAAATAACATTTAATTGCCCAAGAATCAGCAATCGTGTTAAAGGCACAGACCCTTTCGATTTGACTAATGCACAAATTGTCGGTAAAAAAAAGATTCGTCGATTAATCAAATTTTGTAAAAAGTATTTACCCGGATTCGAAAATGCTCATCTCGTTCTAACTGCTCCTATGGTGGGTATTCGCGAATCAAGAAGAATAGTCGGGGAATATGTATTAACTGTTGATGATATAAAAAACCACAGAAAATTCGAGGATGGCATAGCAAGAAACAATTATCCCATTGATATTCACAACCCTAAAAGGGATGATAATCAGTCTGTTACCTTTGAAGAGATTTCGAAAAAAGATTATCACGAAATCCCGTATAGATGTCTGGTTCCAAAAATGATTGATAATCTATTAGTAGCTGGTAGATGTATATCAGCGACATTTGAGGCACAATCTTCCATCAGAATACAACCAACTTGCAGAGCCTTCGGAGAAGCCGCAGGACTCGCATCTGCATTGTCCATAAGAGAAAATATATCCCCAAGAAACTTTGAAGGAAAAAGATTGAAACAAATTATTTTTGGTGTAACATAAAAACTGTAGTACGACATTTATGTCGCATATTCTTGCGAGATAAATCTCGCACCACATAAGTTGAGGTAGATTTTGAATGAATAAAAATAAGGTTTTTAAACTCAAATTAATCTCCATATTTATTCTCTCTCTCCTATTTGTCTTTTTTGTTTCAATCATAGTTGCCTCACAATACATTAAATTAAATGCTGAAAATATAAAAAAAGAATCCTTTGACCTTGCATCAGAACAAATCGAGAGATTCACAAAAGTTTTAAGTGAATATCTGACTTCACGAGATGTCAATGACCTCGAAAATCTCAGAAACGACCCGGGTTTTAAAACTACAATTAAATTTTATAAACCTCACAGTGATGAAATATTAGAGTTTGATATCACCGATAACACGGGCAAGTTTATCATTCATTGGGAAAAGAATGGACAGAGCAAAGCAACAGAAATCACAGGTGGCTTCGCAACCGATTTTGACCTTGCTACCAGTAAAGACCAGATTCTTAAAATGAATGTTACAAGAAAAAAACAGGACGTGAAAAATATCCAGAAGCCTCTTAAAGCAAATGAAGCCGTTATTGGACAAATTCGCTATAAACTCTCTACATCAAGCCAGAATATTCTAAATAAAATAAATGAAACTCACAAAAAAATAATCACACAAACAGTGACCATTTCAATCCTCGCAATCATTGTATTCTTAATCGCATTCTTGGTTTTGTGGCAAATATTTACACATCATCTTGAGTTGCAAAGAGAGAACGAAAGACTTGATAGAATGGCTTACATCGGCTCTCTCGCTTCCAATCTTGCTCACGAGATAAGAAATCCACTGAATGCCATCAATGTCAATCTTGACATCGTTAAAGAGGAAATTGAAGACCCCAGAGATGATTCAAAAAATAAATCACTTGGTATTATCAATACCGTAAAAACGGAAGTGAAAATGTTGAATACAATGATGACTAACTTTCTGAGTTATGCAAAACCTATTAAAAAGGAAAAAGAGGATGTAGATTTGAAGGTGCTTTTGAATGATGTAGTCGATTTTTTTCAACCTGAATTCCACAAAAATCATATTCGTTGTGATTTGAAGGTTGAATCAAATGATGCTGTTATAGAAGGTGCGTATGCAGATATACGTCAAATTATTAGTAATATTATAATTAATTCGGTTCAGGCAATGTATGATTATCCAAGACATTTATCAATAACCCTATCCCAAAATGATAATCAAGCTGTGTTGAAAATAATAGACACGGGAAAGGGAATTTCAAAAGAGGATTTACCAAGAGTCTTTGAGGCATTTTATACAACAAAGCCAGGTGGTTCAGGATTCGGATTAGCCATCGCTCAGAGAATCATCAATGACCACAACGGAGAAATAAAAATCGAAAGTGAACCCAATAAAGGGACAATAGTAATAATTAGTTTACCTCTAAAAAAGAAGGTTGCTATATAATTTGTAGAGACGTGATATATCACATCTCTACGCTGGGAAATTTATTTCGTGTAGGGAACAGGCACGCCTGTTCCCTACATTTTCTTTGCAAAATACAGATTATCTTCAAACCAATACAAAATTTTTATGTCACTTCTTCAATCTTTACGGAAAAGGCTTTTATGCCTTCTTTTCCCAATGTCGTTCTCAAATTACGCACAACCTCCATTACTCCGGCAACAATCTCATCCTCTGCTACCACTAATAAGAGAGTATTATATCCAGGCCAAACATCAGTATGGAAGTGTGGTTCACTGGTGTGTCCTTTTCCAAGAACCTCCGGGATTTTTGTGAATGAATTAACTCCAGCTGTCTCTATAGCTTCCATTACCTCATCATCAATCGCAGCATTATATGCTATAAGAATCATTTTCATTAGTCTTTGTCCTTCACATTAGAATTTTTCAATAGCACCCTTATACGGAACGCATATATGCGTTCCCTACAATTCTTTGCTATGCTTCAAACCTTCAAAAATACTATATAGAGTCGGCATAAGAATCATAGTAACAAGGGTCGAAACAGATAATCCACCTATAACTGCTACAGCCATTGGAACCCACACCTCTGAACCTTCACCTCTCGACAATGCCATTGGTATCATCCCAAGAATTGTAGTTATAGTAGTAGACAAAACTGGACGAAGTCTATTACTCCCACCACTCATTACTGCTTCCCGAACAGAAAGCCCCCGATGTCTCAAAATATTAATGTAACTAATTAACACTATACCATTTTTCGTCACGATACCGATAAGCATAATTACACCTATGAAGGAAACAATAGATAGTGTCTGGTGTGTTAGAGCAAGAAACCAAACTACCCCAATAAAACCAAAAGGTATAGAAAGGAAGATAATAAAAGGGTCGCGCAAAGATTCAAACTGCGCCGCCATTACCATATACACTAAAATCATCCCGAGAGCAGCTGCCATAACGAGTAATCCAAAGGCTTTTCTTCTTTCTTCTTCAGCACCTGTAAACTTATATGAAAAGCCAGCCGGTCTTGTGGTCATTTCTAAACGTTTTTCTGCTTCTTTGACCACGCTGGCAAGGTCACGACCTTGAATATCAGCATTAACAGTAATGATGCGCTGTTTATCCTTCCGTTCAATCTTGGTTGGACCGAGACCTACTTTTATATCCGCTACATTTGAAAGTTTTATTTTATCACCGGAAGGTGTAACTACAGTTGAATCACGTATGTCTTCGATTTGTTTGCGGTCTTCTTTACGCAACCTTACCTCAATATCGTATTCATCTCCCCCTTCTCTGTATTTGACAGAAGTATCTCCGCTAAAGTAAGTTTCTACAGTTTTACCTATATTTGTGACATTTAAACCAATAAGAGACGCCTTATCGCGATCAACTTTGACCTGAATTTCAGGTTTCTCCATCTGGCGACTAATATCAACATCAGTAACACCCTTTATTGATGCAAGTATGCGGCTAACAGTCTGGGCGTATTGCATAGCCGTATCCAAGTCGTATCCATAAAGGTCAATTTGAAGAGGAGCACCCCCACCAAACATAATCCCCGCAAGAGGATCCTGCACACCGAAACGCACTTCAGCACCAGGAATTTTTTCAATAAGGGGACGAATTCGATTAATAATTCCTCTCGGAGAAACATTACGTTGAGTTTTTGAAATCAGACGTGCCGAAATACTTCCGCGATAACTTGCTTCCTCACGCCCAAGAATTGAGCTAATTCCTCCTGTTCCCCCTGCTCCCCACCGTTCGGAGTAAGCCACCAGTTCTGGTACTTTTTCCCGCATAATCTCTGTAATTTTATTACACACCTCTCCTGTCCTTTCAAAACGAGTACCAATCGGTAAATCCACATTAATACTGAATTGATTTTGGTCTTCCTCAGGCATAAACTCCATCCCAACAAAACGAACCAATCCTACGGTAATAAGAAGCAACAATACTGCCCCTATAATGACAATTTTTTTATGATTTAGTGCCCATCCAAGAAGATTCGCATAATTATTCTCAAGACGTGTAAATAGTTGTTCACTTACTCTAAAAAAACGACTTGTATGTTTTTTTTCAACACCCAGGAACTTTGAAGAGAGCATAGGAACTAACAATAACGCAGTAAACAAAGACGCAAGCATCGCAAGAGAAATAATGGCAGCCATAGAACCGAACAGAATTGCTGTAAGACCACCAACAAATAATATTGGCGCAAAAACCGCAACCGTAGTAAGGGTCGAGGACACAACGGCATTTACCATCTCATTAGCACCAAACATTGCTCCTTCATCAGGTTTTTGCCCTCTATCACGGTGCCGAAGAATGTTATCCAGAATGACAATCGAATCGTCCACGACCATTCCTATTGCAATTACCAAACTTGATAGGGTAATGAGATTAATAGTATAGCCAAAAAAATACATCAAAACAAAGGTAATAACTAATGAAGTGGGAATTGAAGATATAATAATAAAACTTGCCCGTAGATTGCGAAGAAAAACCAAGATAACTAAGAAAACAAAAATACCTCCCCAAATTAAAGTTTCACGAAGATTCGATATGGAATTTTTGATAAAATCTGACGAATCAATAAAAATTTTAGTTTTGACATCAGGAGGAAGATTTCGCTGAATCTCTTCAAGTTCTTTCCGAACTTTTTTGGCTACTGCTACCGTATTAGCTCCCGATTGTTTTTGCACCATCACAATCATTCCCTTACGCCCTTCAACGCGCACCTCATTCTCTTTTTCTCTAAAACCATCATACACATGTGCTACATCAGAAAGCCTAACAATGGTTCCATTGTTTTGACCGATAATAACCTTACCTATTTCTTCTGCTGATGAGAATTCCTCAGGAGTTCGAACCAAGTAATCTTTATAACCCATTCGAATGTGTCCGCCAGGATTGCTCAAATTTTCCAAATTTAAAGTCTGAATAATTTTATCGGGAGAAATACCGACCGCCACCAGCTTGCTGTGGTCAAGTTCCACCTTAATCTGACGCTCTTCTCCTCCCCTATAAGTTGCCGTTGCTACTCCCGGGATTCTTTCTAAAACATTGGTTATATCGTTCTTAACAATGCGCTCCAGCTTTTCCCAGCTCTCATCTGCAGTAACTCGGATAATTACAACGGGATACATCGCAAGGTCAAATTTGAAGAGAATGGGGTCGTCTGCCTCGTCCGGAAGCGACCGCTTTGCCAGATCCAATTTGTCCCGAATCTCATTGGTGGCTTCGTCAAGGTTTGTTCCCCACGCAAATCTTAGAATGACCGCTGAAATACCTTCCATAGAAATGGACCGAATCTCATCAACATTTTTAACAGTAGCTACGTTATCCTCTATAGGCTCAGTGATGGTACTCTCCACTTCTGCGGGTCCCGCACCACGATAGGTTGTAATAACAGATATGGAAGGAATCTCGATATTGGGCATATAATCTATTCCCAGTAAAGACAGCGCCACAATACCTAAGATAACCATTGCAATAAAAATCATAGCTGTAGCTACTGGTCTACGTATGGCAAGTTCTGGAAGTTTCATTTAGCTACCTCTCCTTCAGCGATTTTGACAAGTGTTCCGTCCTGGAGATAATTCATCCCATTAACTACAAGCTTCTCACCCGCTTTAAGCCCTTCTATAACTTCAGCATCTGGTCCTTCACTTAATCCCAATTTCACGACCTGTCGCTTTGCCTTTTCATTATTAATAACAAAAACAAAAAGTTCGGTTTGTTCGTGACCCAACACGACGTCGCGAGGTATGACAATTGTATCTTTCTTTTCTTTCAAAATTAATTTAATCCGAGCAAACATCCCCGGACGTAAAAGTGAATCTTTGTTCTGTATCACTATTCGAATCGGAAAGGCACGGGTCTTTGTATCAGCTCCAGGATATACTTCATCAACAACACCTGTGAAGGTTTTTCCCGGATAAGAATCTACACTAATCTCCACAGGTGTTGAACCTATATTCACCTGTCCCAAATAGCGTTCCGGAATGCTTGCGACTATTTTTACATTTTCAATATCCACCACTTCTACTATGGGAACATTAAGGGCGACCATATTGCCCTCACCAACAAATTGCTTTGAAATTAAACCACTGATAGGAGAACGGATTATTGATTCACGTAATTGAACTTTTGCCAAATCCAGAGTAGCCTGGACTTGTGCTACTTGCGCTTCTGCAAGTTCCTTCGCCTGTGCCTTGATTTGCGTATAAGCAGCCGTGGCACTAACAGTGTCCGCTTCCGCAGAGCGCTCATTTTCTTGGGCACTCTTATATGCTGATAATGCCTGGTCATATTCGCTATCACTGATTACTTTTCCCTCTGATTTCCATAGAGATTCTTTTCGTTTAAAATCTTTTTCGAGATTTTCAAGCCTTGCCTTTGACTCCTTTTGTCGAGCTAAAGCAGATTCCATTGCGGCTTTCACTTCTGCAATTCTTGATTCTATCACGTCCTTTTGAGCATTAATCTTTGCTGTTTGTAAAGACGCCTCAGCCTGTTTTACCTGCGCAATAAAAGCATCATGATCAATTATCGCTATACCTTGACCTGCTTTAACCTTAACCCCCTCTTCAATAACCTTCTTTTTGTCTGGGTCTTTATTTGGTTCATCCCTTTCATTTAGAATCTCCAGATTATCTATCCTCCCTGTAACTTTTGATATTATGATCACAGAATTCCTCGCTTCTACTTCACCGGTCAAATCAAGGCTCTCTCTGATTGTTCCCTTATCATTCATAATGGCAATTTCTACTGGAACCACCTTTTGTCCCTTAGGTAATTTTGACGGAGATGATTTAGGAAATAGAATCCTTAAAAAAAGTACTACACAGATTATAACCACTACTCCGATAATTATTCCCTTTTTGTCCCTTAATCTCATATAAATCTTTACCTTTCTTTATGTGTTCTATAACAAGGTTGATTTTTTATCTTCCTGTTGGTAAGACAGACTCCTTGTCTGTCCAATGATGAACAGGCAGGATACCTGTTCTAACAAATTTGCAATGCCATTGTATGTCAAATTGTAGGGATTTGATTTATCAAACCCATCAAACCGTTCCCTATAACAGCAATAGTATGGGATGCATTCATAATCCCCTACAGCAGAAGCAAGCTTCTGCTAATGTAAAGCGAAAGCAAGCTTTCGCACTCCAAAAATAAGAAAAACAAATAATCTTAAGTTTACAAAATGATAGTAGGATTTTTCAAGACCAACTAATTAAATTCCCTCAAATATTTTCCCCCACTACAATAGGTTCTTTTTCTGGTATGATTTTCTCTTCCTTTTCACGTCTACGATAAAAACTCCAATCAAACAGTAAACTGTAAATGTTTGGGACAACAAAGAGCGTTAGTATCGTAGCTATTGCTAATCCAAAAATAACCGCCGTTGACATCGGACCCCACCATTGACTCATCTCGCTGCCAAATTCCCAACGAAGCTCTCTGAAATTATAACTGATGCCGATAGCCATAGGAACTAATCCAAGAATCGCCGTTATTGCCGTCAACATAACCGGACGAAAACGCGTGCATCCAGCAGTAACAATAGCGTCATAACAATTCAGCCCACGTTTCCGTAATAGATTTGTATAGTCTAAAAGAACAATGGCATTATTAACCACAACTCCTGCAAGAGATATGACACCCATCCCTGTCATAATGACTCCAAAAGGATGACCCGTTACTATCAGCCCCAAGAAAACTCCAATTAAAGATAAAATAACTGATGTCATAATAATAAATGTCATAAGAATAGAATTGAACTGGATAACTATAACCAGAGCCACTAAAAAAACCGCAATGACAAATGCCTTGAACATAAAAGCAGTGGATTCTGCCATATCTTCATTTTCACCTGCATAAGTTATCATATATCCCTGTGGTAAAGAAATTGGTTGTGGAGGTGCTAAAATATATTCAGGATATATCTCAGATAGTTTCACACGGTTATATCTCATAAGAGCTTCACCAGAAAGTTTAGCTGTTATCCGATGTTTTTCATTTGCAATTGGAGATCCCTCAAATACTTTATTTACTGCATTAATCAAATCAGAAACAAATTCATTAGATATTGATTGATTTTCGCTATACTTGTTCAATGAAGCAATAGAATTCGCAGTTAGATTATCCCTTATTTTTACAGCAATTGAGTCGTTTGAATTCCTAATTTTATTTATCAACCCACCGACATTTTTAATATCATCAAAACGCAATCGGAATCGTCCATTTTTTATGATTGATTGAACCTGTTCACGTATCTGTTGTGAGTTGAACCCCTTAGCTACATTTGAAGTGATAGAGACAATCCGTTTCTGGTCAATGTGCTGTATCTCGGAAAGTCCACTGGTCGTAATTACATTCGCTACCGATGTTAAAGGAACTTGAGTTCCATCTGGAGCTGGAACGTAGAGTCGTAAAATATCCTGCAAATTTTCACGCTTATTTTCAGGAAGTCGTGCTGTTATATCATATTCATCTTCACCCTCTCTATAATTAGCAATCTTAATTCCATTTACAGATGCTTTTATCATTTGTCCTATAAGCTGAGCACTGAGTCCTAATAGAGCAGCACGCTCCTTATCGACGACAATATTAATTTCAGGCAGACCTGTCTTAGCATCATCCTTAAGATCAACAATACCTGGTAAATCTTTAATTTCATCTTTAATTTTCTCAGCGATAACTGTAAGAGTCTCATAATTATCACCAGCAATCTGCACATTCACAGGTTCACCTACCGGAGGGCCATGTTCTTGTTTGTCCACAGTTACCTTTGCCCCAACAGTATTTGAAACGAGTTCACTTCGAATCGACTCCATTGTCCTGTTTGAATTCTTAAAATAAATTTTCCCGTCTTGTCCCGCATCTTTTCGTTCCTCACGGTCTACCATTACAATTGTTATATCTACTTCTTTTCCAACAGAAGTAGTTACATTTTCTATATTACCATATTTATTAATGATTTTTTCAGCTTGAAGAGCAAACTTATTTCTTCTCTCTATATTTGTTCCCTCAGGAGTTTCAATCTTAGCTAAGATATAAGTCGGTTCCGAACTTGGGAATAATTCAATGCCTAAACCACTGCCAGCAAAAGCAATAATAACAACAACAAGTAATCCGAAGAAAAATGTCAAAGCCAGAACACGATAACGTAATCCAAATTTTAATAACCGAGCATAAGTTTGAATAATAAATCCCCATTCTTTTTTATTTTTATCACCAGAACCTCGCTGACTTTTCGGTTTCCTTATTAGCATAGCGGCAAGGGTAGGGTTGATAGTCATAGCTACAAATAATGACGCTGTTAATGCAATGATAACAGTCTTAGGCAAATAAGACAGAAACTCACCCATAATCCCGGGCCAATAGAGTAAAGGAACGAAGGCTACAACAGTGGTTGCGGTTGATGAAATTACGGGCCAGGCAACTTCAGAAGTAGCTTCCATCGCTGCTTTTATAATCGGTTTGTTTTCTCTTGTATGATGACGATAAATATTTTCTACTATAACGACGGCATTATCCACAAGCATACCTAAAGCAAGAATCAAACTAAATAAAACAACCATATTAAACGTGATTCCCAGTGCCTGCAATGTGAAAAACGTAATTAACATTGAAAATGGTATTGCCAAAGATACGATTATTGCATTTCGAATGCCAAGGGAAACAAATATAACTGCAAGAACAAGGATTAATCCTGTTAGTATGTTGTTTTCAAGGTCAGTAACCATTGTGTGGATTTCCTTGGACATATCAGACGTGATAGATAATTTAATTCCACCCGGAAGACGTTCACGGTATTTTGCTATAATACTTTTTATGCCATCAGCAATCTGCAGTATATTCTCCCCTGAACGTTTTGTAACCTTAATTGAGACCGCTTCGTTATTGTCCACACGAGAATAAGAATCGCGGTCCTTGAATGTATCTTTTATCACGGCAACATCAGAAATATAAATTGGTTTCCCAGAACGCATCGCTACTACAAGATGTTCAACCTCATCAGGTGATACAAATTCCGCAGGTATCTTTAAGCTATACTTGGCATCTCCAACATCAATCTTACCTGCAGGAGTGTTCTGGTTATTTTGCGTAACAGTCATAATAATTTCTGCCATTGTCAATCCATACGCTGATAATCGGTCAGGATCAAATTCAACCCGAATCTCACGTTCAAGACCACCAATAATCTCGGCACCGATTACTCCATTTATCTGTTCTATTTCTTCCGACATATCCTCAGCAATTTTCTTCAATCTGACAAGACTAATGTTGCCTGTGATATTAACATACATAACGGGAAAGAGAGTATCGGCGGATGCTTCTTCTATAACTGGATCTTTAAAATCATCAGGTAAGTCCGATTTCGCTTCGTTTACTTTATCGCGAACTTTTTGTAATGCATTTTCAATATCAATCCCAGGTTCAAATTCAAGCGATATAAATGATAATCCTTCAGTAGAAGTGCTTTTCATCTCCTTCACATCTGTAAGGCTTTTTAATTTGCGTTCAATCGGAAATGTGACCAGATTTTCCATATCCGAAGGAGAAGCTCCTTCATAGAAACTCGTAATCATAATAAAAGGGAATTTAATATCCGGCGCGGCTTCACGTGGTATGGTTATATAAGCCCACATTCCCATTATAACTATGATAACAATAAGAACAAGAATCGTAACCTTATTTTTAATAGCATAATTACTAATAATCATAATTGATTTTACCTTAAAATAACATTATCTCGGAATTTCAGCACCCCCACCCTTCCCTCCCCCATTAATAGGGGGAGGGTTAGGGAGGGGGTTTCAAACCGTTCCCTACAAAGTGGGAACTACGAACTATTTATTCCAAAACTAATTGCGACAAATCTTTACCTTCTGCCATAAAAGTCTTTGCCGCATCGGTTAAATCTGCAGTTATACTTACTTTCTCACCATCGACTAAATTCCGCTGACCAACAACAACAAGCACATCGCCTACATTTAAACCATTAACTATTTCAACCAAGCCTTTCTGGAACATCCCATATTCAATTGGACTCTCCTTCGCTATACCATCCTTTACTATAAAAACGGATTTGCCATCTTCACGCTCAACAATAGAGAAAAACGGCACCGCAATACCATTTTCAATATAACGTCGAACAAGATTAGCACGCACAATCATTCCGGGTCGCAAATTATGTTCCTTATTACTCACTACTATTTTTAACGGATAAGTCCGTGCCGCAGCGTCAGCCGTTGTAGCAACATAATCTATAGTTCCAACAAATTCACGTGACCCATTGTTTGAAGCAATCAATTTGACTTCTTGACCGGATTTGAAAAACAGAACATCTTTTTCGGGGACGTCAAGTATCACTTTGACTTTATCGATATCAACAATTTTCATTACTGGTTTTCCACCATCAATATGCTCTCCTTGATCTACATATTTTCTATCGAGAATACCATTTATAGGAGAATATAATGTCCCATAATTCAAATTGACTTTTGCCTCTTCTAAACTCGCTTTCGCTGTTTTTAGACTCGCTTCAGCATCATCAAACTCATCCTTAGATATTACGTTATCTTTAAAAAGGTCTTCCATACGTTTATATTTTGATTCTGCCAATTCGTATGAGGTTTGAGCCTTCTCGACTTGCGCCTTGATAGCCTTCACGTCAATCTCAAGAAGTTTCTCACCCTTTTTAACCCTGTCACCTTCTTTGGGACCAATCCACTCAACTGTTCCACTTATCTTGGCAGCAAGGTCGATGTCTTCATAAGCTTCAATAGTCCCGGGAAGTGTAAGAATATCGGTTAAGGTCTGATAAAAAATACGGCAAATCTTAACTTTAGTCTGTTGCTCATTCTGTTTTACTTCAGCTATACTTGACTTACGAGTTTTTTCTAATTTGGACTGAGACATCTTCGCATATACCTTCGCAACAATAAATAACACTATAACAACCAATAAGGTACCAATATATACGAACAATCTCTCAATATTTTTCTTTTTCATCTTTTAACTCCTATAAGAAAAATTTCCACGATTTCTCTACTTGATGGTTCTTGTTCAAATAGTTCCGCACCATAAGTGATATCTTGAACCGCTCCCATTACTAATGACAAGAAGTTACGAGCAAGCACCTCTGCAGAAATGTCTTTTCGAAAATATTTGCATCTAAGACCCTCTTGAAAAAGGGTAATAACGCACTCTAAATTTTTCTGCCAAAAACCCATAAAATCAAAGATATTATCATAGAGAGCGGAAAAGGCAATAGTGTGAATGAAACGAACTCGCTCAGGATAAAGCTGTGCATTTTGTATGTAAATATCTACAATCGATTTTAAAGCAGAGCGAAAGTCGCCCTTAGATTCCGAACAAATCTTAAACAGATTTTCCTGAAATGGAAAAAGTGTATTCTCAATTATTTGACGGAATAAATCTTCTTTATTCCTAAAATAATAATAAAGGACGGGCTTAGAAACATTAGCTGCTTCGACAATTTCGTGAACAGCAGTCGCTTCATATCCCTTGTGACAAAAAAGCCGAATTGCCTCTGTTACAATACGCTCTCGAGTGCTTTCTTCATTGCTTATATTTTTTTGAGAATGACTAACCAACTTCTTTGTTTTCATTTTTGAGCATCTCTCTTAAATAATAATTTACTTTAAATAATCCGCAATTTCTAATGAACGGATTAATCAATGTCAAGAACTTTCTTACCGGTAGGTAAGTTAAATTACTACAATAGAGAAGTTTATGTATAATATTGAATCTATTTAAGTTATACTCTTGACATCATAATTATTTATTGTTGTCTTCATATCAAATATGGCTAATTTTAATTCTACAAAAATAAAAATTGATATTATCAAATTAATCTGATTATAAAACTAATAAAATTATATTAAATAAGGGGGTTTAAAGGATGTTTAGCATCTATAAGAAACACAAATTATCATTCATCTTGATTTTAATCTTGTTCTCATTGTTGTTCTTCCATTGTGGAAAAAAAGAGACAGAACCTGCAAAACCAGAACTTTCAAAAGCTGTCGAAGGTGTTGAATCACCAAAACCATCTTCAGAAAAGCCAATAAAAATCGGATGCGGCATACCTATCACAGGTGATTCTGCTCAATTCGGTGTTATGGTAAAAAAAGGGATCGAACTCGGATTAGATGAAATAAATAGAGCCGGTGGAATAAACGGTAGAAAGGTTGAGGTCATTTATGGTGATGACTGTTCTCAGCCTCAAGAAGCAGTAGCAGTTGCACAAAAATTTGCTGAAGACAAAGACATTGTCGCTGTGATTGGTCATTTCAATAGCATCTGCTCCATTCCTGCGAGAAGCATTTATGATGAAGTGGGGCTTCTCGAATTCTCTCCCGCATCAACAAACGCTGATTTCGCTAAAGGAAGCAAATGGGCTTTCAGAAATATTTTCAATGATAGATTTCAGGGTCAATCAATTGCGAGATATATAAAGAACCAGCTCGGACTAAAAACCGCTGCTGTCTTTTATGACAATGACGACTATGGTGCACCTCTTAAAGATTTCTTTGTGGAAGAAGCAAAAAAAATTGGATTAAATGTCTTAGCAACAGAAGCCTATGAAAAAGATACAATTGATTTCAGTCCTCAATTGACTAAAATTAAATCTCTAAATCCTGACATCACCTTCATTAGTGGATTATATTCACACGGTGGAAGAATCGTTGCTAAAGCAAGAGAATTGGGAATTGCCACACCCTTCATTGGTTCAGACGGTGCATTCTCATCTGACTTCATCGCATTAGCAGGTAAAGCGGCAGAAGGAACAATTATTAGTTGCCCATTTCTACCGCAATTAGGTGGAGAAAAAGGGAAAGCGTTCAGTAATAAATTCCAGAAAAAATATGATGAGGTTCCTGACGCCTGGGCAGTATTATCTTATGACGCCTTATATATGATTGTAGATGTCATTAAAAAAGTCGGACCAGATAGAACTGCAATACGAGATGCCTTCGCGGCAATCAATTCACCTGAAAAAGCCTATCAAGGAGTTGGCGGTCCGATATATTTTGATGAAAATGGTGATTGCAAAAAACCGATACATATGGCAATAATAAAAGACGGACAATTCGTTCCCGCTCCAATCCAAATGCTTATGGAAAATTAAAAAACAAATTATTTTGACAGGATAGACAGGATGTAGGGACAGAACTCTGCTCTTATATTTAAGAATGCATTTGAAAAATTATTATTTATGTATTGATAATTGTTATCCGTGATTCTTGAATTCCGTGTTTCCGTGATTGAATTTATTTTTTGAAGGGAAATCACTGAAGCACTGAAAAATGGAAGCACGGAAAATTGTCATCGGAATATGCTAATAGTGTCCAATAAAAAAATTGTTTAGTGTCAAGGATTTATTTGTTATAAAAGGAGGAGAAAAAATATGGCACGAATAATTGCAATTGATGACGACAAGAATTGGTTAAACATATTAACACTCATATTAAAAAATGCTAATCACGAAGTCTTCCCTCTTGAAAGCGGTGAAAAAATCATCGAAGAAATAAAGAAGCACACGCCAGATATTGTTATGATAGATACGATGATGCCAGGGATTTCGGGTGGTGCGGTTTACCAGATAATTCGCAAAGAAATCGGTTATCATATACCTATTATTATTTGCAGTGTTTCAAAACTGAAAATTTCACAGTTCAAAGATACACTATTAGCGTATTGCCTCAAACCTGTCGATAATGAAAATCTTCTGCAAACCATCCAGAAATTACTTGAAGCCAAAAAAACTATAGATAATTAGATGATTATTGTCAGTTATCATTTTTACATTTTGAATTATCTCTTATTTAATCTTGAACATCCTGTCAATCCTTTCGAAATGTTAAAGTTATCTTCCACAAACAATCTCCATTCCCTTTTAGACATAAATCAAATCCTCCATTATGTATTTACGTCTATTTGGCTTAATTGCATCAGGAGTTATCAAATCTACCTTCGTTTCTAAAATGCTCTCTAAAAAATCGGCAAGATGAATAAAAAGCAAACCCACTGGCTCTTTAAATTCTACCAAGATGTCGATATCACTATCTATATTCTGTTCGCCACGAACATAAGAACCAAAGATGGCAATATTTTTTACCTTGTATTTCTGCTCCAAAACATTCCTCTGTTTATTTATCATCTCTTTTAATTCATCGAGTTTCTTCATAATTTCCCAACCATATTTTTTTTCAATATTCTACATATACAAAGATCTTTAACCTATTCAAGTGTAAAAATACAAGTAGAAATATTTTAAATTTATTCTCTTTCGTGTTCTTCGTGGTCAAATAATCTTTTCTTTGCGTCCTTAGCGACTCTGCGTGAAATAAGGTTGTTTTATGAATCATTATCCGAAGCATTTTTTGTTGTCTTGATTTTAATCTTATGACCATCTGTTATCAATTCGATTGTCCCATTCAAATCAGTTCGATAAATTTTTGCACCAGTTTTTTCTAATCTCTCTAACACCTCTTTTTGAGGATGACCGAAGCGATTCCCTTGACCTACTTCTATGATTGCTATCTTCGGCTTAACTCTCTCGAGAAATTTCATCGTAGAACTTGTGCTACTGCCATGATGCGGAATTTTTATTACATCGCTTTTCAAATCAAATCTCTCACGCAAAATATTATATTCCACATCACTTTCTATATCACCACACATCAAGATACTGAAATCTTTATAAATTAGCTTGAATACAACCGATTTACTATTGGACGAATAAATATCAAAATTTTCCTCATCAGGATGAAGAATAAAAATTTTCGCAGGATTGAAATTATCAATTTCATCCCATCTCCTGACAATTTTGAAATTTATCTTTTTGCTCTTTATGTATTTGAGAAAATCCATATATTCATCAGAAGTCTGAATAGCACCATTTGCAATAACACTCTCAACATTAAAATTCTTTATAACATCGCATAACCCGCTCAAATGGTCTGCATCAGGATGAGTCAAGACCATATAGTCAATTGAATTCACTCCTTTATCTTTCAAAAATGGGTCAATAATATATTTGCCTGCCGGAGGAGGTCCGCCATCCACAATCATATTTCTCCCATCGGGAAATTCAAAGTAGATACAGTCGCCCTGACCCACATCCAAAAATGTTATTTTGAGTTCTCCCGATAAGCCTTTAGAACCAGCGATCCAGAAATTTATAAATAATATTAATATTAGAACTAAAGCCAAAATGACAAGACGGGCTCTCTTTTGAACCTTACTCCATTTCTCACTATTCCATTTGTATAAGAGTAATCCAACAGCAAAATAATAAGCGAACATAGCTAAAAATGATAGATTGGGATAATTAATAGCAGCAAACGGTAAAGATGAAAAGAAATCCGTAGAAGCTTGAATCATATATAACAGGTATGAATTAAAAACATTAAATATCGACCCAAGCGGATGAATGACAAATCCAAATATTAAAGAGAAAAAAGCAGTGTATATAATTCCAAAAAGAAAAGGAGCAATGAGGAGATTTGAGAGATAACCAATTATACTCATAACATTAAAATAATAAACTACTAATGGTAAAACGAAAACCTGAGCCGCAATTGTTGCAAAAAGGAGATTAGAGACATTAAAAGGTTTAAATCTGAATGAATCAGTTAAAAGTCGTGTTAAAAGAAGTATCCCCAAAACTGCAACAAATGAGAGCTGAAAGCCCGGATTCAATAGGAGTCGTGGGTCATACAATAACAGAATAAATGCTGAAAATGATAGAACATTATAAGAATTTATCTCACGTTTAATCATAAATGAAATCATATAGCAAATCCCAACAATGGATGCTCTCATCACCGAAGAGTTAAATCCTGTGAGCATCGCATACAAAATAATAAAACCTATCGTTAATCCTGAAGCAATATTCTGTTTAACCTGAAGGATTCGCATTGTCATAAAAAATATGAGGATAGCAATTCCTATCTGTTGCCCACTCACAGCGAAGATGTGCATTATTCCACAACGGATATATTTATCTTTTTGAGTTTTATCGAGCCTTAATTGCTGTCCAAAAAGTATTGCAAGTAATAATGACGCATCTTTATTTTCCATATCCCCATAAAAATAATTTTCGATGCTATGCTTCATCTTTAATATAGTTTCAAAAGGCTTGGATTCTAACTTGATATCAAGAATTGACTGCGGATATTTGACAACAATCACCGCATAAACATCTTGTTGTTCGAGATAATCCTTGTAATCAAACAATCCCTCCGTTGTGGCTTCTTTAGGTAATCGCAGGACTTCGCTGATTCGAATTTTATCACCATAAGTAGGCTTTTTATCTTTGAATGCATTAACGGCAGAACTTTTGACGATAACGTTTATTTTATCCTCAAAATAAACTATTACATCCTTGAAAAATATTTGGTTTTTCCCCATCTGGAATCGAATAGAATCATACATAACAACAGGGTCAGAAGCAATTTCACCTTCGATTTCTAAACGTTGAAGACCGATAAGTTTACCAATGATTTCTCTTTTTCGTGATTGATTTGACTCGGCAACATTTATTCGAAAGACGCCGAATAAGGCTATCAGACTTAAGATGAGAAGAATTGATATGTCTTTTTTTTCTGAATAATGAAGAAAATATAAAATCCCTGCCACAAATAAGATAAAACAGATGACAAGATACCAGATGGGAAATGAAATAATTTTCCCAATTATTATTCCGACAATATATGCGATGACGATTTGATAGAATGGCTGTTTCATCTAACTTTTGAATTTAAGCCCCTATGAATCCATTTATTATATAAGCTTTGATACAACTCTTCGGTCTTATCTCTCATTTTTTCTAAGCTAAAAAGTTCAGCTCTTTTTGTCGATTCATCCGTCATTTTTTTTCTTAGATTTTCATCTTTCAACAATGTGATAATTCTTTCAGTAAGCATTTTATCATCATCTCGTTTGATAATATAACCATTCTGCCCATCCATAATCGCTTCCGAATTTCCCCCAACGTCAGTTGCTATCACAGGCAGTCCTGAAGCCATTGACTCGACTATCACGTTCGAAAAACCTTCCCTATTTGATGGCAAAACAGAAATGTGAGATATCGCATAAAGTTTCTCCATATCATCCCTGACGCCGGCAAATATTACATTATTTTTAATACCAAGATTTTCAACTTCGGCTTTTAGTTCATCTCTTAAAACACCATCTCCCACTAATAAAAATTTCACATTAGGAAAATACTCCAGAACTTTTTTTGCTGCTCGGAATAAGCACGAATGATTCTTTATCTTCACCAATCTTGCTGCCATAATAATAATTTTATCATTTCTTTTCAGCCCGAGTGATTCATAATAGGACTCATCAGGTAACTGGATTGATTGAAATTTACTTAAATCAACACCATTATAAATAACGATACACTTTTCAGGAGTAATTTTTGTCCTCTCAATGATACAATCGCGAACTTCCTCAGAAACCGCAACCATCCTGCTCCTGAACCTCATCAGAAATTTATCCATAAGTAATTGCCGTGTGGATTCCCATTCATTGATTGTATGAACATTACTAATGATAATGGGAATATGCGCCAATTTTGCTGCAATTACCCCTGGAACATTACTCCGGTACATATGTGTATGAACAATATCAATCTTGAGGGTCTTAATAAGCTTTGCTAACTTCCACAAATCAATCGGATTCAACCTGCTTCGTATCGGTAATAAATGAACAGGGACACCCGCCTTTTCAAGTTCATCAGCAAGAATTCCACGTCTTTTGATACAACAAAGACTCACATTGAATTTATCCCTATCAAGTTTAGGTAACAGGGCTACAATCCTCCTCTCAATACCACCAACAGGCAACCAGGTAATGATACGAAGTATGTTTATTTTCTTATCAATCATAATCTAAAAAAGTAATGCGACATTTATGGATTTTCAAAAATCATCGTTCACAAATTAGTCTTTGGAGTGCGAAAGCTTGCTTTCACTGTAGGGGACGCATATATGCGTCCCCTACAAATAGGCGAGACCAAGGTCTCGCCCCAAAAAGCGGTAGCAAGCTACCGCACTCCATACAATAGAAATGAATTAAGGAAAACTCCTCAAGAATTTTTATTTTCAAAATTCAATAATATTCTGATCTAAAGTAACCGTTTGATTCCCAAGAATTTTTTCTCTAATAATCTTTGTTTGATTGGGCTTATCTTTCTGATAAAAAATCACTGAATAGTCCCCCATCGGCAAATCTTTTATTTCATACTTGCCATTCCGATTAGTAATGTCCTTATCAACGTATCCTCTCCCCTTGATAATCTTCAAAATATCTCCGGATTCTTCAATAATGCCCCTCACAACGTAAACGCTAACACCTTTAAGTGGGAAATATTGTGACTCGACTTTAATCTTAACATTGCCCTGAATCTTCCCCTTTTGCTTATCAGGAATATTTTCTCTACATTGCGAGAGAAACCTTTCCGCCTCCCAGTACGGTTTCTCATAATATAGACTATACTTAAACACCAGCTCACTCAATAAATTCGAGGCACCTAAATAATCCCTACTCGTCACCAATATTTGTGCCTGTAATATTTGATCACTGAAAATATTATCAAGAGCTTTATACTGCATCTCCCTAATCTTTTCGTAATCATATTGAATGGCATTCTTATAATCACGCTCAATCTTCAGAATCAAATCAAATGCCGTGTAATAATCTCCTGCTGACAAACTATTCTTTGTTTCATCCCAAAATCGTTTATACCCTATTTCCCTATCAGCCTTTATCTCCAGCTCTCTCGCCTGCTCAGCCATTCTTGTGCTGCCGAGATTTGTTAACACATAATCACAGTCCAATTTCGCTTCCTGATACCTTTTTTCGTTGAAAGCTTTGAGAGCTTCACTATAATATTTCCCCGCTTCATCTTCATCTAAAATGATTTTACCTATCTCTTTAATTTTATCAGAAAGCATCTTATCATTTTTTACCAAATCTTTAAATTTCTCCAATTCCTTATATTGAACTGATATTAACTCAAGACTCTCACCCTTTTTATATTCATCCTTAATCATCTCAACAGAAGCATCAATAAATTCTCTGATATTCTCCCATCCCTTTTTATCTTCAGGATTAATCATTAACAGCTCTTTACTTGCCAACCCGACTATATCAAGCTCTTTGTTTTCTAACGCCCACTTGTTAATCATCGACAACTGATAATTTTTGTCATCTTTGTATGTAAGATATTCCTTTAATGAATTAATATTTTGAAAATCAGAAGAGATGGGAACAAGCCTCTTCATCACTTCCAAAGCCTTTTCAAAATCTTTAACATCAATACGAGATTTAATCTGTTCTTTTAAATGATTGAGAATTACCTTAGTACAGACTTTATAATATGTTTCGGTATCATCATAAAAACCCTTCTCTATTTTCTCATAATATTTCCCGATTAAATAATCCTTAAGATTCAAAAAGGGTGAAACGCTACAGTAATTAATTGATAAAGCTGCTTTTTCTATATCATCATACTGATGTGTCTTATATTCATCATAGCTCAATGGTTTTGAAAGCGTGGGTGAAAAGAGAATAGCCTTGAAAAGAGAATCTTCAGCTTTTTGATAATCTTTCGTTTGGTTATAATAGTAGACTTTATCTTTATAATAAATTATGAGCTTATCAACATAAACGGAATAATATTTGTCACTCCACTTCTCAATAAGTATCTCAACAATTTTATAATAGTCTTCAGGATTTTCCGATTCATAAAGCTTCGCAAGCTCAACATACAATTCTTCCGCATCGGGAAATTTCTCCACTGCTTTAATCAGAAGATTCCTTGCATCATCTTTTCTGACCTTATCCTCAAGCTCTCTAACCCTGCTTAAGACATTAGATACACTTTCTTCTTCCTTGATGACTGTCAAATCTTCATCAATCTTTTTCTTCACAATTAAAATTTTATTCAATAAGGAACGCGATTTACTATTTTTTAAAAACGCCTTCTCATAATATTCTAAAGCCGATCTGAAATCCTTCTTATTAAAATAAACATCTCCCGATTTTTCATCCTTATCCATTTCTTTTCCGGGTTCAATTCGCCTTATTTCTTTTTCCTCAATCTTCATCAATTCTATTCCTGTATCAATCGTGATAATACCACTCTCTCGATTCTTTATCTCGCCATAAATCTCCGTTCCATTCTTTAACAATAGTTCATCTCCCCAGATAAAATAAAAACACGAAGTGATGAGAACAAAAAATATAAATACTTTGATTCTCTTCATCATAATTAATCCTGACGAATCTGTCATTCTTGCCCCGTATCAATCTCTGTAGGGAACGGTCGCGACCGTTCCCTACATGAGCTGAAATCCAGAATTATATTGTAGTGAGCATCTTTAGATGCGTTTTAATAAGAACAGGTCTAAAGACCTTCACTACAGGAATTAAAAAAACTGCTTTCGCAGGAATGACACAGAATAAGCTAATTTCTAACTAACGAATTTCTTTTAAATTTTTTAAATATCCACAAACCAATGAAAAAAATAAATACACAAATTATTTGTGAGGTGGATAAAAAGTTGAAATAAACACCTCGCTCAATATCTCCTCTAAAAAACTCGATTATAAATCTTGCTACTGAATACAATAATAAATAAAGGGCAAAAACTTGTCCGTCAAACTTCTTTTTTCTCAAATAGACATACAATAAAATACCAAAAATGATAAAATCTGCAAAGGCTTCGAATAATTGCGTTGGATATACGGGTAATGAATGCGTATCCGTAAGATGAACCCAACCCGCGTCATAATGATATTGAAAAGGTGGACTCCCTTCGAATGAAATTTTATCTCTCGTTATTAAATTCGCTATCTCTGCTTCGCTCATTTTACCCACATTGATATTCGGATAAAAAAATCTCGGAAACTGAATCCCCAGAAATGATTTCGTGACTTTGCCAAAACAACATCCTGAAAAAAAACATCCTATCCTGCCAAATGCTTGTGCCAAAATTAATCCTACTGCTGCAAGGTCAAGACTCTTATTTAATACTAATCCTTTCTTCTTAATCATATAGTAAACGACAGGTGAAGCACCCAAAACTCCTCCCCAGAGAACAAATCCCTGTCGATTGAAAATATAAAATAATGGATGATTCACAAAATCTTTGAAATTAACAATAATATAAAGAATTCTTGCCCCAATCATCCCTGCTATTACAGAATAAAATACGATATCAATAACGACATCATCCTTTACTCCTAATCTCCTGGCTAATCTAAGAACTAAAAATACTGCTATAATCATTCCAACAGCTATCATTACACCATAAAGAGCTATTGGAAAAGAACCTATGCGAAATAAGACAGGATGCATTATAAACCTTTCTTATACAGATTGTTTAAAAAAACTTATTTTTATTCTAAATGCGAGATTGCTTCACGATGAATCTGTTCGCAATGACAGATACCCCCTCTCCTTAATCCTCTCCCACAAAGGGAGAGGAAACAAAGAGTGTCATTGCGAGGAGCATCAGCGACGAAGTAATTTCGTCCTTATAAGTTTTTAAGGAGCATCAGCAACAAAGCAATCTCGTCCTTATAAGTTTTTAAACGGTAACCATATTAATTCTTACAAAACTCATTATAGATAAATTTCAACAGCGTCTTACCAACAATATTTAGACTCTCTGGTGAACACTTATCAGGTGTATCATCAAGTGTGTGCCAATATTTATAATTAAAATCAATCATATTTATATATTTCTTCTCTTTCTTTATAAAAGGAACATTATCGTCGTATATCATCCTTCCTACCGTATCGGGAAAAGCCTTTTCTGACATACTCTTTCCAATTTCCCAGATTTTCTCAACTGTTTCTTTTGATGAATTTATGGAATACATTTCCTTTTTTATATCTAAATCTTTATCACCTACTAAATCTATATTTATTCCCAAATCAAAAGGAAATTTATCAAGAGCATTTTCTACAAAATATTGTGAACCTAAACAATATTCATAAATATTTTCCTTAAACCCCAAATCTTCACCATCAAAAAAGATAATTAAAACACCACAATCAGGTTTATTCTCGCCAAGCACTTTTGCCACTTCTAATAATATGGCTACACCGCTTGCACCATCATTTGCACCCAATATAGGACTATTTTTATTTTTACTATCCTCCTCAGCGATAGGTCTTGAATCCCAATGTGCACTCAAACATATCCGTTTCTTCTTATCAGAATTAATTGAACCAATGATATTTGTTAATTCTAATTCTTGTCCTAATAAAGAAGAATATTTTTTAAACTGTTGTAATTCTACCTTAAAATTGCATTTTTCAAGATTCTCTTTTATATATTCCAAGCACTTCTGATGCGCTTCAGAACCTGGCACCCTCGGTCCATAATTACATTGATTAACCAAATGCTCATACGCTTTTACCTTATTAAACTTCCCAATAAAATCCTGACTATAAATTACCGAATTTAATAATAAACAAGATAAAACAAATATAAATATCTTGATTTTTATTCTCATTTTATTAAAAAATCCTGCACAATAATTCTAATTACTGACACTTAATAAGTTCAATCGCGATTTTTATTCTTTTTAAACTTCTCTCTTTTCCCAGACAATATAAAACATCAAATATTCCGGGGCTTTCTAATTTTCCTGTTAATGACGCTCTTAATGGATGAACTATCTTCGTAAATGTTATTTTTAATTTATCAGCAAGTCCCCTCAAAACTGCCTCCAATGCTTTTGTGCTAAAATCACTTTGTTCAGATAAACACTCATAAACATTTTCAAGAAGTTCAGCATTTTCTCTTTTTGATAAATACTTATTAATCGCCTTTTCTTCATATTCAACTTCCTCAACAAAAAAATAATGGAGATTCTCAACAAGATCTTTCAATGTCCTTGCCCTTTCAATCATCAACCCAATCATATATTCCAATATCTGTTGTGGATATTGTTCAATATTATGTCCCGATCGCTTAAGAAATAGCATTGCTCTTTCTATCACTAAATTCTTATCAAGTAACTTCATATATTGTCCATTAAACCATCTTAACTTTTCATAATCAAAAACAGCAGCCGTCTTCGATATACGTTCTACGCTGAATTCATTAATCAATTCTCCTTTTGAAAAAATCTCCCGATCAGTCGCAGGAGACCACCCTAAAAGGGCAAGGAAGTTAACTAACGCCTCGGGATGAAACCCATCTTCCTTGAATTGTAATACAGACGTAGCACCATGTCTTTTACTTAAACGTGTCTTATCGGGTCCTAAAATCAAAGGTAAATGAGCAAAGATAGGTAATTCTGCACCTAAAGCCTGCGAAATCAAAATCTGCTTCGGTGTATTAGATAAATGGTCATCACCTCTGATGATAACCGTGATTCCCATATCAATATCATCAATCACACAACACAAATTATACGTGGGCCAATTATCCGACCTTCTTATAATGAAATCATCAATCGTCTCATTATCAAATACAACTTCCCCTTTTATCAAATCCTGCACAATCGTCCTACCTTCTTTAACCTTAAATCTGACGACAGGATTTGGATTCTTTTTATATTCTTCTTCAACTTCTTGCTTGCTTAGATTTCTGCATTTCCTATCATAAACAGAAATTACACCTTTTTCCAGAGCCTCTGCCCTTAATATCTCAAGTCTCTCATTGGAACAAAAACAATAGTATGCTTTATTCTCTTCGATTAATTGATTAATTTTTTGATTATAAAGTTCCAATCTTTTGGATTGGTAAACAATTTCGCCATCCCACTCAATTCCAAGCCACTGTAACGCATCAATAATCTGTTGAATGAATTTCTCTGTTGACCTCTGGACATCAGTGTCTTCAATCCTCAATAAAAATTTCCCCTTTTTATTTCTTGCATACAAATAATTAAACAATGCAGTCCTCGCCCCGCCAATATGCAGGTATCCGGTAGGTGAAGGTGCAAATCTTACTATAACTTCTTTTTTCATATATATCACTTTAGATTTAAAACTTAGGTTGAAGTTTGATTTATCACTCAACCATATCTTATTTCAATAATTTTATTTATGCTAATGGATTGGTTCAATACTTTGAAGATTAAATATAGGCGGCGGGTTAAGATATCGATATGTTCATTCTATTACTACGGGTAGCTTCGCAATTCGTAGCTTTGTCATTAAACTGCTACGCAGTAAAAAAATTATTTTTCTTTTATAGGTTGGTTTTCTATCTTTATCCCCTGATACGCATACTCTTTATCTTGTTCATTTTCGTATTTCACAAATGAAAAAAAGGTTTTGCCATCCTTCGAAAATACAATCTTATGAGTCCCCTTTAATGCTTCTTCACCGCTTCCTAACACCCAATCTCGCATTATAACTTGATTTTCATTCAAAAAACCCGAACCTACCATCGTTTTACCCTGAGGATTTTCTCCACTAAAGGTAATCTTACCACCTTCCAGCTTTATTTCTATTGTAACAGGTGATTTCCAGGACTTAAACTTCCACTCATACTTACCGACAATATCGCTGATTTTTACACTTTCTTTTGCACTTTCTTTTGAATACACTTCATCAGTATATTCCTTGATTTCATCCCAATGAACGGTGATTTCACTTTGATTTTCTAATTGGATTTTGACATATTCACCGACCTTTATCTCGAAAATATTTCCATTAATCTTATTGTCGTTAAGAAGAGTAATAGAATCGGGGTTAATTGAATTGGGAAATAATATTAGAATAGAAAATACCAATAAAATAGAATAAATTAATGGTTTCATTTTAAAATTGATGTGGAAGTTTGATTATAAATTTTTAAAAAGTTCTATTTATTAATTGTAATGCAACATTTATGCTACATCACGATTTTTCTTATTCTTCAACCCTGAGTAAGAACGGTTTTTCTTTTACTATATCCAATTTCCCTATTTCTTTTATTGCATCCTGAATTGCTTTTTCTTTGGTCGTGTGAGTGGTTAATATGAGTGGGACATAATCACCTATATTTCTCCCTTTTTGGATGCAACATTCAATACTAATATTTTGATCACCAAGAATAGAGCTTATCCTTGCCATCACTCTCGGTCTATCAATAACAATAAACCTCAAATAATAACTCGACTCAAGCTCGTCGATAGGTCTGATTTTTTTAATATCAGATAGATTCAACAATCTCTTATCTTTATTATAACCACCCTCTACGATACTTTGGGCAATTGCCATAATATCACTTATTATTGCACTTGATGTTGGGTCTTGACCGGCACCTCTACCATAAAACATCGTCTCACCAACCATATCTCCCTCTACCAATATGCCATTATTCACGCCAGAAACTGAGGCTAACATATTATCTTGTGGAATAAGCGTCGGATGGACTCTTACTTCAACTTCATCATTGTGATTTTTGGCAATAGCGAGAAGTTTAATAACATAACCTAATTCTTTTGCAAAAGAGATTTCAGTGTTCTGGATTCCTGCAATTCCATTCACAAAAACATCATCATATTTAATCTCTTGACCAAAGGCTAAAGAAGCAAGAATTGCTATTTTATGGGCGCTATCGTAACCTTCTATATCATAAGTCGGGTCAGGTTCTGCGAATCCCTTTTCCTGTGCCTCTTTTAGAACAGAATTGAAGCTACTACCCTCTTCTGTCATTTTAGTTAAAATATAATTACAAGTTCCATTCAAAATCCCTTTAATGGATTTAATATTATTGGCACAAATTCCCTGCTGGAGTCCACGAATTATTGGAATTCCACCACCAACACTCCCTTCAAAAAGAAGTAACGCATTATTTTCCTTTGCTAAATCAAACAGTTCTTTCCCAAAATTTGCCAACATTGCTTTATTCGCCGTAACAACGTGCTTTCCCTTTTTAAGTGATTCAGCCACGAATGTCCTCGCTGGTTCTAAACCACCAATAAGCTCAATTACAATCTTTATCTCAGGATCATTAATCACTTTGTAAATATCATCAGTAAGCATATTCTTATCATAATCTACATTACGAAGTGTAGTAATATCCTTATCAGCAATTTTAGTAAGTTCAATTTCACAACCACATCGTTCCTTTATTATTTCTTTGTTATTTTTTAGATTTCTAAGAAGACCCGTTCCAATATTACCAAATCCAATTAGACCCATTTTTACTTTTTTCATTGATAGCTTCTCCTAATGATTTGTCGGGGTCGCATATATGCGACCTTTACAAATCTATTAAAATTGAACCATACTTCTAAAGGATGCGAGCCTATCTTCCATTTCTTTTCTGGTCAATCTCTTTAATCTTTCAATGCTAAAATCCTCTACACTAAAAGAAGCGAGAATAGTCCCATAAGCCAAAGCACTTCTGAAATTTTCCTCAGATGGATTATCAACAGAAGCTAAATAACCAATAAAACCACCCGCAAATACATCACCAGCTCCCGTTGGATCCTTAACTTCTCGAATAGGATATGCTGGAATCATAAATACTGAATCCTTAGTAATCATTACACAACCATATTCACCCTTTTTAATAATAAGTCTCTTAGCACCTTTTCTAATCAGAATCTCCCCCGCTTTTAAGAGGTTTTTCTCACCACCAGATAACATCCGTACCTCTTCACTATTAATCAAGATCACATCTGCCAACTTCATAACTTTAAGAAGGTTCTTAAGACTCGTATTAATCCAGAGATTCATAGTATCAAAGACAACAATCTTAGGGTTATTAATTTGTTTCATTACATCTAATTGAAGTTCAGGATTAATATTCCCAAGGAAAACATATTCTGAATCTTTAAGAGAGGCTGGGATTTTCGGAGAGAATTTTTCAAAGACATTCAGTTTCGTGAATAATGTTGTCCTCTCATTCATATCTTCTGCATAGGCACCACCCCATCGAAAAGTTTTCCCATTATTTATAATCTCCAGACCTGATAAATCTATTTTTTTTGATTTGAGTAATTTAATATCTTTTTCCTTAAAATCACCCCCGACAACACCCACAATTGAAACTTTAGTGAATAATGATGCGGCTATTGAGGAGTAGACTGCTGATCCACCCAATAATTCTCTTTTATCAGCATAGGGTGTTTTAATATCATCATAAGCAAGTGAACCAACTATAAGAACATTCATTATTTCTCCTCAATAATAGCAAGGGTTGTTCCTACCTGGATTGTCTCTCCTTCGTTTACGTAAATCTTTTTAATTCTACCGGTGGACGGAGAAGGGAGATTAAACGTCATCCTATCGGTAGTTAATTCCACAAGGTCATCCCCTTGAGAGACCATATCCCCTTCATCAAGATACCAGAAGTTTAAAGTTGCAGAATGAATTCCCATCCCAAGTTCAGGTAATTTTACTTCCACTTTCATATTGTTTAATACCTCACGACGAAATATTTGATTGGAAAATCACGGTGATTTATTTTTATTAAAGTATCCTTGAATTCTAAAATGCAATATAAAAGATTAAATTTTCTCAAAACCAAGATTCAACAACAATATGTAAAATTTTTATAATTAAGTGATATTATCAGGTCAAGTAGAATTTCGCTAAAATCCGCTTATCTGATGAATTTGTCATTTATATTTCGGTAATTAATTATACAATCAATAGGAATTTACTTATTTCAAGTTATTTATAAATCGTTCTATTCTAATAATTGATTCTTCTATATCATTGAGATAAGTTGCAAAGGAGCATCTTATATGCCCCTCACCACATTCTCCAAATATATTACCAGGAATAACTACAACTTTTTCTTTCTTAAGCAATCTTTCAGTGAATCCCTCAGATGATAAACCCAATCTTTTGATTGATGGAAATGCGTAAAAAGCTCCTTGTGGCACAGAACATTTAAGACCTATCTGATTAAACCCATCTATCATAACATTTCTTCTCTGTTGATACGAATCGACCATTTTCTCAATTTCATCCGATGAATCAGTAAGAGCCTCTATCGCCGCTAACTGACTTATAATTGGAGCACATAGAATGGAATACTGATGAATCTTCGTAACAGCATCAATCAATACTTTATCAGCAGCAATATAACCAATTCTCCAGCCTGTCATTGCAAATGCCTTCGAGAAACCTGATATAAGGATTGTCCTCTCTTTCATATTCGGTAAGTTCGCAATCGATATATGATTCCCCTCAAATAAAATCTCAGCATAAATCTCATCCGCTATTACAACCAAATCATAATCAATAGCAATTCTTCTTAACTGCTCCAAATCAGACTTTGACAGCGTCATCCCTGTTGGATTACTCGGATAATTGATCAAAATCCCCTTTGTCCTCTTTGTAATTTTATTTTTCAAATCCTCAAATCTTATCCGAAAATTATCCTCCATATAAGTCTGAAAAATCACCGGATTACCACCACAGAGTATAACCATTGGAACATAAGAAACATAAGAAGGTTGCGGGATAATAATTTCGTCACCAGGATTAATTATCGCCCGAAGAGCTATATCAATAGCCTGGCTCGCACCTACAGTTACAATAATTTCATTTTCAGGGTCATATTCTAATTTAAATTTCTTCTTCAAATACCTCGAAATTTCTTGTCGAAGTCTAATCAAACCTTTATTCGAAGTATAAGTTGTTTTCCCCTTCTCAATATTATAAATAGCTGCTTCACAAATATTCCAGGGAGTGATAAAATCGGGTTCTCCAACTCCTAAGGAAATGACATCATCCAATTGAGATGCCAGGTCAAAGAACCTTCGAATTCCTGATGGTGAGATAGATTGAACGTATTTAGATATTTTGTTGTTTAACACTTTTTCAACTCCAGAACAAGATTTCTTCTCGAAAAAATTTTTCTAAAATAAAACTACAGATTAACACAGGTAAACACAGAAAATAATTTTTGTAGGGACAGAACACTGTTCTGTCCCTACATTTCTATGTTCATCTGTCTTTATCTGTGGTTTCATAAATGTTTAGAATAAATCAATATAGCCCAGATTACGGAGTCACAGGCATCCTATCTATCTCTTCACCTCCTGATATAACAAAACCATCATGTTTATATCGCTTGAGCATAAAATGGGTTGCTGTTCCCGTAACGTTCGGTATTGTTGCTAATTTTCTTGAGACAAAATCCGCAATATCCTTCATCGATTTACATTCAATAATAACCAGCAAATCATAGGCGCCTGACATTAGATAAAGGGATTTTACCTCTGGAAACTTATGAATTCTCTTAGCAATACTATCAAAACCATGCTCTCTTTCAGGAGTAACCTTGACCTCGATGAGACAAGAGATTCTGTCTTCATAGATTTTTTCGGTGTTCACTACAGCTTTATAACCAAGGATAATTTTGTCTTTTTGTAACTGCTTAATTTTTTCAACCACTTCTTCTTTAGACATACCCACTCTTTTCGCAATAGAAGCTGCCGGCTCTCGCCCTTCACTAATAAGAATTTCTAAAATCTTATCCATTTCACTTCTCCTTAAAAAAATTTTACCACAACGGCACTACGAGCACAACTACAGAATAATTTTATTCTTTCTTTTTCAAACAATATTTTTCTTTGTGGTCGTAGTGACGTCGTGGTTGAGATTTCTCATTATTAACCACCAGGATTCAAGAATTATTTTTCGCTTTCTATTTCTTCCATTAACAATTGTTTGTAATATATATCGGCATAAATTCCATTTAATTTCAACAAATCTTGATGAGTTCCCTTCTCAACAATCTTTCCCTCATCAAGAACAATGATTTCATCAGCATCTTTTAATGTTGATATCCTATGAGATATTATTATGCAGGTAATATTCTTTATATGTTTTTTGAGATTAGTGAGAATTCTATCCTCAGTATGAGTATCAACGCTCGAAAAGGCATCATCGAGTATGAGTATCTTAGGCTTTTTTATTAATGCCCTGGCAATCGACGTCCTCTGCTTCTGACCCCCTGAAAGCATAACACCTCTCTCCCCAATAATCGAGTTATAGGTTTGAGGGAAATATTGCACATCACTATGAAGATGAGAGATGTAGCTGGCTTTTTCCACTTCCTCAGGTTTATAATCATCAACACCAAATGTAATATTCTTCTCGACGGATTCCGAAAATAAAAAGGTTTCTTGAGTTACATAGCCAATCGCCTTTCTGAGTTGTCCGAGAGGAATCTTATTTATATCAACGTCATCAATAAATATTTTATCATTATCAACTTTATATATTCTTGAAATGAGATTAACTAATGTCGATTTACCTGAGCCTGTCTCACCGACAATTCCAAGAGTTTTTCCCGGTTCTATAGTTAGATTGATGTTTTTTAATACGGGACTTGCGGTGTCGTAACTGAATACTAAATCTGTAATTTTAATTTTCCCTTCCAGTCCCTCAATAGATTTGACATCAACGCTATCCTTAATTTCAGGTTCAACATTAAAGATTTCATTGATTCTTGTCATAGAGGCGGCGCCTCTCTGAAAAAGGTTAACAACCCATCCTAAACCCATCATTGGCCAAATCATCAGCCCCAGAAGCATATTAAAAGCAATAAGCTCACCAATCGTAAGCTGATTATTAATAACACGTCCGCCACCCTTCCACAATATAATTAACGTTCCAATACCTAATATAAAACCAAACATCGGGAAAAACCAACCCTGATATAGGGCAAGAGAGTAATTCTTTCTTACAAATTCCTGATTGAGAATTTTAAATTGCTCTATTTCATTCTGTTCCTGACAATACGCCTTAACCACACGAGCCCCCGAAAGATTCTCCTGAACCTTCGCTTCGATAATCGAATAGTGGTCCTGAACAGCCTTAAATTTTTTATAAAATTGTTTCTCAAATATATCAACCCAGAACGGAATAAAAATCAGTGGTATAAGAACATACCCTGTAAGTACTGCATCATAATCAATCATTTTGATTATTACTATTGGTGTAATGGCAATTGTGTTAGCGAGATACATAATTCCCGGTCCTAAAACCATCCTGACACTGTTCAAATCGTTATTAAATCTCGCCATTATATCCCCTGTTCTCGTTTTATTAAAATACGATGCAGATAGAGTCTGGATTTTCCGAAAGAGATCATTACGAATATCAACTTCTATATATCTTGATGTACTTATAAGTACTCTTCTCATCAGATAACGAAATAAGCCTTGAATAAGCGTAAAGATTACTATCAGAAAAGCAGAATTGAACAATATTTCTTTGATGGGAAAAACTTTTATATTGTCAATTGCATTTCTTATAATCTCAGGCGAGACAATACTGAGTAGATTTGTGGCGATAACAAAGGCTAATCCAAGAACAATATGGGGGAAATATTTTTTCACATATCTTTTAAGAGTATATAATTCATTCATAGTAATGCGACACTGTAGTGCGACATTTATATCGCAAAGCACTAATTAAATACTGCGAACTAAAGTTCGCACCACATTATTCATTAATAAACTGCCGAAACTATTTCCTTATAAAGTCCAGGAAACTGCTCCAACCACTCCATTCTTTCTTTTCTCAGAACCTTCAATCTTTCTTCCAACTCAGTTTGACTAAAATACTTTCTCACATCATATTTATTAATGTCAAATCCTACTACACTTTTTGGAACTTGTAATTGTAAGAGTTCATCTTCAACCCATTCAATACCTTCCCTTGCGATTTCTCTGATGATTGCAACTGTATCGAGAATACCTATTTTAATTTTCTTTTCACCTATACCAACATAACCCGTGTTTAAAATATAACAATCCATATTGGGATTATCCTGGAGAATCTCATAAATCCTATCACCTTCTTCATATTTTGGTCCGATGATGAAAGGATTAGTACCTACTTCACGAACCGCCTCACCCTTAGCATTTGGGTCAGCCGCAGATGTTTTTATAGATTCCCCCAACATAAAAGTGCAAGCTGCCTGAGCTGGAGTTAATTTTGTAACAGGTGGCATAAGCGCATTTCGGGTAATAAAAAACATCTGATTTGTAAATGGTAAATCTATTCCACCGCCAGAATTTTCTACTTCACTTATCTGAACAATGGCTCTACCGTTTGCTGCTAAGGTCTTGTTTGAGAAATCCACTTTCCCATTATCATCAACCCAGACATTCTCCAGAATCGCATTCTGACTGATTGTGGCATAATAAATTGATTTTTGGTCATCGGGTGACAAATCCTCAGTCTTGACATAAAAACCCTTTCCTTCCGTTCCTGTACAATAACCATCCTGGGATAAGATAACAACATCGTCCTGTCTAACAGCGATTTTTTCACCTCGTTTTGTATCCATATTAAAGTCGTGACAGGTAAGACTTGTTTTTCCTGTTCCTGATAAACCAAAGAATAACATCCCGGAGCGAATTAACTCATCTGACCTTCTACTAACAGCCCAAACATCCTTACTCCCTGCGTGTAATCCAATCATACCACGGATCTTTGCTCGATACATTGTCATTCGCAAAAATCCCTTTTTTATTTCACCATAATAATCCGAACCTAAAACATAAGTCACTCCATTAATCGGATCGACAATAACCGCTCTTTCTTTCCATTCAGGAACATCAATTACATAAAAATCTGGCTCTTTATACTTTAATGGTCGCAATAAACTATTATACAACATTAAAGCAAGATATGAATAGGGTTTTGTCACATATAATCTGCATAGAAAAGAGCGATGTTTTCCTCCCTGACACATTTCTCTGTCAACTTGAATCAATACCTTGCTCTTCAAATATTGTTTAACTTCTTCAATGGTTTGATAGTCCTTTTCCGTGACTTCCCCATCAACAATATTGCGAGTGAAATCAGCGCCGCGAGATCGCATCTTTGTTATAAAGCTCGGACTTCCATATTCGGTTGTCTTCTCCCTATGTTTTGACATATCCCGAAGGACTCTGGAATTCAACCCTATAATGAATTCTTTAGCATCTGTTACGGGTGCTATTTGTTGCATCTTAATCGACCCTTTCTTACCTATAATATTGTAATGCGAGATAAATCTCGCACTACAAAACATTCGAATACACATAATCCCATCTTTGAGCGTATTTATTAATTTGATATGAAGAGCCGTTGTCAAGTAAAAATATCTTACTACATTATTTTTCTAATAAATCGGGGATTATCTAAGAAAAGTATTTTTTATAGGGACAGAACACTGTTCTGTCCCTACTTCTAAAAATACTTTTAAGAAGCAGTTTTAGTCGATATTTTCCCTTTGGCAACTCCAATTATAAACCTCACTGTAATCACTATAACTCCTATAGCAAGAACGAATAATAAAAGGTCAATGGTTGCCAATAGATAGTTCTTCTTTGGTATAAAATTGGTAATTTGTAGATAAATTAACGACGCCATTGTAGTAAAAGATATAAAAATTGCTGGTAATACTGTATAAATTGTTGGTCTTTTTTTGAGAAATAACCAGGCGCTTACAGCGATTAATGCAAGAGAGCCAAGAAGTTGATTTGCTGTCCCAAAAATTTTTACCAATGCAATTAATGCATTAAAATAAGCAAAGACGAACATTAATACAACCGGTAAAGCCGCATTAAAAGCAATTTTATTAAGTGGAAATGGAACCTTTCCAGGTAACAAAATGTTCCATAATTCCTCAAAGAGATAACGATTCAATCTAATCGACGTATCAAGTGTGGTTGCTATAAAACCTTCTACCATAATGATACCAAAGATTGCACCATAAACCTTAGGAATTGTTAATGAATTATTCAGAATTCCACCAACTGCTAATGAAAAAGCAAGTATAGGATTGGAGTTTCCCGGACTATGAACTATCTGTTTGTAATAAGCGAAATCTTTTAATGATGTTGCTACTGCAATTACTACAAGGACTCCTAAGATGGATTCGAGAATCATCGCACCATAGCCAATTTGCCTTGCCGCTTTCTCCGTTTTAATTTGTTTAGACGTCGTCCCACTTGCAATCAGACAGTGAAATCCCGAAATTGCTCCACAGGCTATAACAATGAATAAATTGGGCCAAATCCATCCAAGAGTTTTAGTCCCTTCAGTCAAATTCAAAGCAGGTATATTAAATGAAAGCCCTTTAAATATTCCGCTAACGAGAGTTCCGACTCCCAATAAGAGTATTCCGATGTATAAAATATGCACATTGATAAAATCCCTTGGTTGTAAAACAAGCCAAACCGCAAGTCCTGCTGCAAATAATGTATAAATGGAAAGAATAATCTGCCAATAAATCGGTTGCAAAGAAATCGGATGTCTGAAACCAAATACAACTGATGCGATACATATAAATAGTGATAAAAGAGTCCCATAGAACCAATGCATTTTTCTCTTGTATAAAAGATAACCAATCATTGGTGCGCACAATGTAATAACAATAACTGATGTTGAAGCAATGCCACCAACAATTCCGTTAACGACACCTTTTTCATAAACAGTTCTGAGCAGGGTTTGATTCTCAGATAAATCAAGAATAGCAAGTGGAGTTTTAGAAGTCAATGCGGCAGCGGCGGCATTAAGAAAAAGTGAATTCACAAGCAAAAGCATCACAAGCGTAAATCCTAAGAAAAGACCATAACCTAATTTCCCTAATGTATTATTTATTATCTGAGCTATTGACTTCCCCTTTTCCCTGATACTCACGAATAATACAATAAAGTCATGAACACACCCCAAAAAAACAGCTCCAAAGACAAGCCATAACCAAGCTGGAATATAACCATAAACTAACGCGATAGTCGGACCAATAATAGGCATCGACCCTGCAATAGAAGCAAAATGATGAGCAAAAACAACAGGGGTTTGTGTTGGAACATAATCAATCCCATCATTAATCTCAACTGCAGGGGTTGGATTATTTTCTATTAGACCAAACTTTTGTGCAAGGTGCTTCGAATAAAACTTGTATCCCCAAAAATAAATGATAAAAGCAAAAAATAACAAAAATAGCGGCATCTTATATCTCCACAATATTAATTTTTTGCTGATAAACTATAAAGAAACAATATAGATAAGGCGATTTTTATGTCAATAAAATTTCAAAGCTAATCTCTTTAAACCTTAAACTTATAACCATTAACCCTTATCTATATAATTCTAAGAAATTGCTTTAATTTGCACGATTCACAATTAAAAATATTTTAACAGGGATATACAGGATTAACAGAATTCGGGAAAATTTAAAATACAAAGCGGAAGATCAATAATTCAAAATTGTCATTTTGAGCCGAAGCCCTGAGCGAAGCGAAGGATCAGCGAAAAATCTCAAATTTACTCTTCATTGTCAGTTGTCTGTTTTAAATTGTTAATTTGAATAATTTATTCTGTGTATTCTGTGCATCCCTATTAATTAAATATTTTTTTTCGTGACTTTTCATATTCTTTCGTGGTTAGTTCACTATTAATTTGAATTCTTAATGATACGCGATTAAAAACTTTTCTTCGTGCCCTTCGTGGTTAAATCTTTGTCTGAGGTTAAATTATGTGTTTAGCAGTGCCTATGAAAATAATCGAAATAAATGGGGATGAAGGAACGGTAGAAATTGAAAATGTGAGATACAAAGCCGATTTACGGCTTGTTGAAGATGTCAAAAAAGGTGATTATGTTATCGTCCACGCAGGCTTCGCTATAAAAAAACTCGATGCAAAAGAAGCCAAAGAAACTTTAAAACTTATGAGAGAAGCAGAAATGATATAGAATAAAATATGATTCCACTCAGAAACTATAAAACATTTAAGCCTTGTTGATTATTTAACTTAATATTTGTAACTTTATTCCCCTATAAATTGCAAGATAATCTCTCGATTTCTTCGCCTAATATCAAAATCAATAAAAATAATTTGCTGCCAGGTACCCAATAATAATCGTCCTGATTCAAAGGGAACTGTTAAGGATGGTCCTAATAACGAAGCTCGTAAATGACTATGACCATTCCCATCATGCCAGGTCTCATCGTGATGATAAGATTTATTCGATGGGATAATCTTCTCAAATAATTCATTTATATCTTTAACAAGCCCCGGTTCATATTCAACAGTAGTCAAACCACCCGTTGAACCTACTACAAACATTGTTACAATTCCACTCTTCATCCGAGCCGAACTTAATTTTTTACTGACCGCTTCAGTTATATCAATAATATCACAATTCCCTTTTGTATTAAAAGAAAGTCTTTCTGTCTGAACCACTGTTTCTATCTCCTTTTTCTATTAAAAAATCTTAAAAACCACGAAAGGTATAAATAAAAAATAATATTCTGACAGGATAGACAGGATTAACAAGATAAAATTAATAAAATTTAAAAATGTAAAACTGATAACTGACAATTTAAAATATTTAACCGCTAATTTCGCGAATCCACACGAATTATACTAATAAAAACATTTTATGATAATATATCTTTATGATTAGCGAGGATTAGCGAGGATTAGCGTGATTCGCGGTTTAAAATATCTTTTATTTCTTTGTATTATTGCAGTTAAAAAATTAAATGAAATAAAATCCAATTTGAAAGATATAGAATTATCACGAACTCTAAAATAATTATTACAGTTAACAATAGGACAATCTTATAATCTTTCTTTTGCATTATATGTGGTGCGACATTTATGTCGCTTATGGGGCGAGATAAATCTCGCACTACAGGAGAATGGGGATTGACAAAAGTCGTCTGATCACATTTTCCTAAAACGGTTACTAACAAATCCGACAAAAATTCAATCGCATAATGAATTAAGTTAAAAAATCTTTTTACCAAATTTCCCTCTCGTTTCATCTTGAAATTTTTTGCCTTTTCTTGAGAAATTCTTAATATTACAGGAATCAGATAGAGAGTCATAGTAAAAATTTTCGCAATCTTTTCAACCGGAATCCTGATAACTCTAAATGGTGTAAGTATTTTCTTGATGGCTGAAACAATTGCATCGGGTGATGTGGTATAAGTAAATAACCGACAGACTAACATTACTAAGAAAATTTGTGTAAATAAAATTATCCCTCTGATAAGCCCTTCCAGACTGACCGGCAACCTTATAAATGGTATAACATAATAATATTTTCCATAAGAAAATGACCTGAAAATAATAGTTAAGATGAACAGAATTTTAATCCTAAAAAGAACTCGAATTACCTCTCTTGGTTTAATACTAACAAACGCATAAATAATTAACATCATACAAAATAAAAATATAAGGTGAGAAACAACGATAAGAATAAAAGGATAGGAAAATTCTTTTAATAATGGGAAGAAAACAAGGATGATAAAAAGGACGAGTGAAATTAATTTGACTGAGGGATTTATGAATTGAAAAACATTGGGAGATTGGGGACTGCCCTGTGTTGTTTGTCCCCAATTTCCAGAAGTCTTATCTCGAAAAATATTCACATTATGGCACCCTAACCAAATCTTTTTCAATCAAGAGTTCTGCTATTTGAATTGCATTCAATGCCGCACCTTTTCTCACATTATCACTCGCTAACCATAAATTAATTCCATTCTTTACGGAATTATCTTCACGAATGCGACCCACATAAGTATCGTCTTTTCCGGCACACATTATCGCCATTGGATAAAGATTGTTCTTCGGGTCATCAACCACTTTAACAAGAGGTGCTTTACTCAATACTTCTCTAACCTCATCAGCAGTGATTTTCCTTCTTGTCTCTATATTTACTGACTCGCAATGTCCGATAAAAACAGGTACTCGCACTGTGGTTGCGGTAACTTTTATTTTATTATCACCAATAATCTTTTGTGTCTCATTAATCATCTTCAATTCTTCTGAAGTATATCCTGAATCATCAATCCCACCTGACTGAGGGATTCTCGGAATGCAGTTAAAGGCAATTTGATTGGGGAAAATTTTAGGCTTCGCTTCTTTTCCAGCAAGCACATCAATTGTTTGCAATCTCAACTCTTCCATCGCTTTCAATCCTGCCCCGGAAACAGCTTGATAAGTTGATACAACAACACGTTTAATTCCTGCAGCATCATATATGGGTTTTAAGACCACAACCATTCCAATTGTTGAACAATTAGGATTAGCAATAATTCCCTTGTGCCACTCCACATCCTTTGGATTAACTTCAGGAACAACAAGAGGCACATCAGGTTGCATCCTGAAATAACTTGTATTATCAACAACAACCGCACCTGATTTTACAGCGATTGGAGCAAATTTCGCTGAAATCGAACCACCCGCTGACGCAAGCACAATATCAATATCCTTAAATGAATTCTCCGTTAATTCCTCAACCGTATAGTCTTCACCTTTGAATTTTAACTTCCTGCCTGCCGACCTTGAGGATGCTAACAATCTCAAGCTCTTCACAGGAAAATTTCTCTGTTCAAGTATCTTGATAAACTCAAGACCTACCGCACCAGTCGCTCCCATAATAGCTACCCGATACATTTATATACACTCCTTTCAAAAAATAAAATTAATCTCTCGCAAAGACGCAAAGAAATATTATTAATTTTAGTAATGTATCCTGTGTATCCTGTCTACAATATCTCTTTATTTAGACCCTTCTTCTTAACCACATCCAAGATAATATCAACACATCTTTTCGCCGAGCCTTTATTCACCTCAACAGCCTTTCTCGCCTTTTTCCCGGTTTCCTTTCTCTTTGATTCATCTGATAATAAATTTAAAACGACATCTCTCAATTGATTTGAATCAACCTGAATTCCACCACCATATCGACTCATTAACTCAAGCATCTCAGGCTGTCTGTTCATATAGTGACCATAAATAACTGGAACAGAATAAAATGCCGGTTCAAGAATATTATGTCCACCAATCGGAACGAAACTCCCTCCCACAATTGAAATTTCAGATAAGCTGTAGACATTAGCAAGCTCACCTATCGTGTCAAGCAAAATAATATCAAATTCCTCTTCCCCTTTTATAGTCTCAAGTTGAGTCCTATTCACAAATCTTAAACCGAATTCAGTTATTATTTTCCTTACAGTTTCATATCTTTCTGGATGTCTCGGAGCCAGAATCATCACAATATTCGGAAATTTACTCTTCACTGCTTTAAACATATCAAGAATGATTTCTTCTTCCCCATTATGAGTGCTTCCCACAACAATGACTCTATCATTATCAGCTAACCTGAAATCTCTTCTTAATTTACTTTTTTCATCATTAGAAAATTCTTTGAAAGAAAAATCAAATTTACAATTTCCTGTAACAAAAATTTTCGATGAGTCTCCGCATAAATCAGCCATTTTATCAGCATCAGTCTGAGTCTGCATACAAAAGGCATCAATACGATTCAGCACATTCTTAAAAAAGAAACCAAACTGTTTATATCTCTTATATGACTTATCACTCAACTTACCATTAATTAAAAAGAGTCGAACACCTCGCTGTTTCGCTAAAGTTAAGAAATTGGGCCAAAGCTCCGTCTCCATCATCACAAATATCTGGGGATTAAATTTATTCAGAAATTTATTAACAACAAAACTGTAATCAAACGGGAAATAAATGATTGTTGAAGCCTGTTTAATAATTTTATGAGCCATTTCGTTGCCGGTCTCTGTAATTGTCGAAGACAAAAATTTCGCATTCGGTATTTCTTTCTCTAACAATTCAAATAACGGTTTTGCCGCAACAACTTCTCCCACAGAGACGGAATGAAGCCAGATATTCAATTTGTCTTTCTCGTCAAATTGAATCCCATCAATTCCTCTACCAAACATTCTCAAAAAACTCTTTTTATATTTCCCCTTAACAGCCATATTATAAACGAAATACGGAACCACAAAGGGAGTAGCTATTGTTAATACGATATCGTATAATATCATTTTCTTTTGTAATTATCCTGATTAGAGATTTCTGAAAAACTACCAAAATGACATAGTATCAATTTAAAATTAAAAACTGACAACAGACAACTGACAATGAATTAAAAAATTAACCGCAAAGTTCGCGGAGAAGGCGCAAAGAACGCAAATAAATAAAGGCAAAGACCACAGATTTAC
>Ga0315274_10000353_pt1 | contig 71363 bp, 63 predicted proteins | sample YL17G02_20_MG_FD_203700 | JGI IMG/M metagenome (GOLD analysis project Ga0315274, IMG submission 203700) | Sediment microbial communities from Yellowstone Lake, YNP, Wyoming, USA - YL17G02_20 | ecosystem: Environmental > Aquatic > Freshwater > Lake > Sediment | place: USA: Wyoming | collected... | reverse complement strand
GGCACCGGGCCAGCTACCGCGTACACAGGCCGTGCCTTCAGAGGTACCTTGTCGAGCGCGAAGTTCGCCAGCGGTCTTTCATCACCAGCCACGAAAAGCGTCGCTGTGGCGTACTCGGGCTGGGTCTCGGAGAGCGGACCGCCGCGCTCCACTGCGGCGATGCGCTCGCGCTCCAACTCCTTCCGGGCCTCAGCCAGAGCGCGGCTCGGAAGGAGAAGCTCGCGGCGGGCCAGGTGCTCGTAGAAGGCACGGGCGAGACGGGTGGCGTAGTAGTCGCTCACCGAGGTCTGCATGGCCAGCACCGCCGGCACCCCCGCGCGTAGCAGCGCCTCGGCGAAACTGGCAGTTTCGCCATCCCGCACGCCGCCATGACAGGCGCTGAGCAGAATGAACGGCACCGGCCGCCCCTTCTCCCTCAGGGGAGCGATCAACTCCTCGGCGCTCGTGAGGACGGCCCGGCCCTCTTCGTCTTCTAGCTCGAGCTTTCCGGGGCTGCCGTGGCAGGAGAGGTGCAGCACATGATAGGCGTCGGCTTCGATCGCCTTGCCGATCTCGACGGGATGGCCCACCTCCAGGATGCGCACCTCGACGTTACCGTGAGCCTGTGCGGGCTCGACCGCGTCGAGGATGTTCTGAAGCTCGCGCTCCTGGTCTAGGACCGCCGAGGCGGTGTACCCCTCGTCGGGCGCGCCCACGGCGACAAGGATTTTTAGTGGGCCGGGCAGGGGCTTGCTGACGCTCGCCGCGAAATCCACCGGCCGGCGCAGCATGACGGCCGAGCGGTGCGTCGCCAGGACGCGATCGTCGGGCAAGCGCAGAGCCTCGAAGGGAAGTCCGAGTAGCTCGGCCCCCTCGGCCTCCACCCAGACCTCGACCAGAGTCCCGACGGGGCAGCCGTCCAGCAGGCCGGCCACGGCGTCGCCCGCTCCAGCGGGAAGGCAGAGCGTTCGCAGTTGCCGGCCGAGATCCGCGACGTTCGATTCCAGCGCCGCCCGCTCGGCGACCACCGGATCTCGGCGCAGGCCGGCTCGGAGACCACGCAGGAAGTCGTGCTGGGCGCGGACGAGCGCCGGGGGGAGCGACGCGAACGACGCGTTGCCGTGCACCTCATCATCGATGCGCACCTCATTCCGCACGCCCTCGGCCGAATCCCCGCGCCGCAGGCTGATGAGCACCCGATGGACCATCCCGTGCTCGGGTGCCCGAACCGGTGGCAGCCCGCCCTTGCGCCCCAGCAGTGCGTCGGAGATCGCGTCGACCTCCTCGATGCCCCGGCGCGCCAACGGTCGAAGTAGCGGGGGGACCCAGGCGTCCTCGCCCACTATCACCGGGATCAAGATCTTCCGCTCCTGGATCCGCGCATAGGTGAGGTAGCTGACCTCCGCCTCCACCCAGCGGCTCTCCCGTGAGTGTCGAGAGAAGACGATGATCCCGGCGGATGCCTCCTCCAACCCGGCGTTGATGCGGGCCACGATGTCGTCGCTGGGGCCGATCTCCCACTTATCGAACCAAGGGTCGAGCCCCCGCTCGCGTAGCGCGAGCGCGAGAGACTCGACCGCAGGCTTGTCTTTCGATGAGTGGCAGATGAAGACGCGCATGGGGTGCCACCTCTTTACTTGACTCGGCCTGACACCTTGGCGGGTCAAGGGTCGCGCGGTTAACGAATGAAGGCCCACCAAAGCCCCGGCGGTCCTCCTGGAAGGTCTTACCGACCCTGGGTTTCGCTGCACGCGCGCCGGCTTCCTGCCGACGGCAACGCCTGCGGGGGGAGGACGGAGAAGTGGAGCCAAGGTGCTCAGGCAGACGTCGCGCTGGCGCCTCGCTGCGACGGGCTAGCGACCCGGAGTTCAGCGGCCCCGCCGCTAGAGCCAGCCCACGTCGGGGTCCGCTGAAGCTCCGTGTTAGACCGCCATGCCCCTCGCAGGGGCACCACCGAGAATGAAAACGGATTGCCGGGCTTCATTTTCGCAGTAGCCCAGCGCTGCCGGAAAGCGCTCCCTGTCCCTGATCTCGCCGGACGGCAGCGTGCGTTGCGGCACCAATGGAGAAGTGGCATCTGAGCAATGGAGTCTGGCGCTGCTCAACACCTGATTCCGGGCCTATTGCGGGGCTCGGAATCCATCGCACGGCGGAACGACCCTGGCATGTCCTTCCTGTTTTCGCGCCAGACGGTCTTCCCGGTTGACCACCCGTCTCCGCTGCCAGTCCGGGGTGGCTGCGAATGTCATGTTCCGATCCGCCGCATTCCCGTCTGACCGGCCAGCTCATTGACGGCCATAGCCACCGCCTGCCTGAGACAAATTCCGCGGACGCAATGCCGCCGCTGGCGAGCGCAGCTATTCGAAAACGGCAGACGGTCCGCCAATCCGAGACGAGAGACGCCGGGCCTCCGAAACGGCCCGGGCAATCCGTGAAGCGCTGTAAGACGTTGACAAGTAGCGGGCCTGCGAGTATGAGTAGAATCCAACAGACACTTCATCACTCGGGGCACCCATCTTGGAGGCGTAGTGCATCTGCAGAAGGGGCATCCGCAATTGGCGAGTCCAGTTCTGCGGGAATTCCTCGGTGAACAGCCAGACGGAATACCCGGCGACCGCCTCGACATCCAGGCGCCCTATCTCTCCTCTGAGCTCGACGTCGTTCCCCAGAGGAAGAGCCACGCGATCGCCAAACACTACCTGACAGGCAGGCTTGAGCTTGAACTGCTGGTCGTACCCTAAGAGATATCCTATGTATGCGTCTAGCCGGCGATAGTGACGCGCTTCAAATCGGCGTTCTAGGTAGAGGAGAGCGCTCTCCAGCGACTCTCTGTGGTATACACGCAGAGCCCACCCTAGATTTTGAAGCTTCGATTGGCCAGAGAAGCCGGTTGAAGCCGCCCTGGAGCGAAGCCAAGCGGCCGGGTCTCGGCGTGCATCTTCAAGCTGGCCATGGCTTATCCTCATAACCCAAGCTCCATCACGTATGAGTATCTCTTGAGGACGTCTCTCGCTTCGCAAGCAAACCTGCGATACATTGCAGTAGCCTGTGCCTGGTCGAAATGCCGGCTTATCAGCCCAGGAAAGTGCCTGAGGGCCAATTCCTCGTCGCTCCTGTTACCGGCAAACAGCCTGGCGAACTCAACAACGTCAACCAAGTTCCGCTTACCCACATCATCATCGGGCAGTGCTGCAACTTTCTCGCGAAACAGATCTCGAGCCCATTCTCGGTCGAAATAGCCGTTGACCTCCAGAGAAACCCGCCGAATTATGCAGGGTACACAATCCCCACAGTGGTTGAACACGGTGACTCTGGACCCTCTCCAGCAACTGCAGGCAACCGATACCTCGCCAGGATGCACGGAACAGAGGCGGCTGACCACCTCGGCCTTGGTGCGATAGACGTAGGGATTGCTTATCGACAGCTCAATACCGAGCAGGGAGGTGAGGATGGTCTGGTAGGCAGCCAGCACCGAAGGGTGGGCTGTTCGGGTCGAGAACGGTCCGAGCCGTGCTGTCGTTAGGGGTAAGTGAATGGCCATCTGCCCGTTCTCCGCCACAAACAGAACCTCAGTGTAGCCTCGCCTTCTTGCCGTCAGAGCGGCAATGGCCGCATAGAGGAAGGACCGAGACCTCTGCGATGGTTCGTGAGTGGCCGGAAATCCCAAAGCGGCGGAGGCCTGAGGACGGGCCCTAATCGAGAACCTTTCCATGCGGCCACCAGAAAGACGAGACAAATAGGCTGCCAATTGGCTCTGGCTGTCCATAGCGACCCGATTTCCGGAGTCGTGGCTGACCAGAACCGTGGGGTGAGCCGCCTCGGCACGCTCTACCGCCATTGCCAGGGAGTCCAACCCCCCAGAAAACAGAAGAGTTGCGCCACGGTCTGAGGGCCATGCACGGCGGGACTCGGGGACCCCATCTTTAGGCTTAAAGCGAACTTCCCAACTATCACTAGTCAACAGGTAGAGTACGTGTTCGATTTGATCCCGAAGCGACTGAAAGGCATGAAGATTGGTGACCGGTATCGACAGACAGAAGGCCCGAGTGGCCTGCTCCCGCTCACCCCTAGGAACCCCCAAATCAGCCGCATAGATGGCTGAGGCGACCGTAAGTAAGTCCCGTTCGAGAGAAGTCGGTGTCTCACCAATGGCTCTCTGAAATGACCGTTCGCCAGTTATGAGGTTGTGGCCCGGGCTTAGCACCAAGCCTCCTGAAGGAAAGGGCGCGTCAAGGACGACCGAGACTGGCACGCGTGTGCTCATCGGCGGAGGCCAATTGTAACCCTGCGGACGTAGTCGCCCCACGAAACCGGGTCGTAATCTCCTGGAGGAGGCCCAACGTCGTGAACCCTCGCTCGGACGGCGGCTCCGATCTCCGCCTTCAGCCTGCTCAAGTCTTCAACTGTCCTAAGCCGTTGCGACACGCCCACGAAACCCGAAGCATCCCTAGATACCAGGTAGTCAGAAGCGCCAGCGAATAGCTCCTCGGAGAAACCCAGCGCTCTATCCTCGTGGGAGAAGCTCATCACAGAGGCCCTGCAGGCGAGTTCAGCCGCCAATCCGTCGGCTCTCGCTTCGACAACCTCATGGGTCGCAGCGTCAACTGCCTCCGCAGGCGAAGCTGAGTTTGTGGTAGCCGCCAGGCACCGCGCGATGGTTGCGTCCTGCAGCAAGAGACCCAAGTCACTTGATGGGTCGCTCTCCGCCGCGCGCCATACGAGCAGTGCTATTCGCGCCGGCGATATCGTCGCGTCTCCATACGCAGCCCCTACGGCGATCCACCGGATATGCCGGGGTGAGCGTTGGCTAGTTGACGTCCCCACTGTTTGCGCCTCCCGGAAGAATCCCGTCGCGCTTGGCGGCACGAACGGAACGCATGACCAGCTTGCAATCTATTGATGCCTGAGCCAGCAAGCGGGACCAGTCGACACTACCTCTAAGGGCCGGTCGGCCAGAGAAGACGCGACACATGTGGCTCAACTCACGAGCGTCCAAGGTGGAGAGCAGAGTGGATCCGGTCTCGGCGTAGAGTTCCCGCGACCAGTGGTCCAACTGACTTCCTGAAGCACGGAAGCTTCCCGAGACCACCAAAAAGGCATAAGGAGCTCCGTAAGCTGGCCCGTATCGCTCGGTGAAGTCCTGCACGTACGACGCAAACTGCCTAATAACATCGCGGGACAAGGCAAATCCTCCCGAAGCAGCTTTGGCGTCGTATAGAATGTGTCGCCCTTCTCGCACAACCACGCCGTCGGGTAGAGCCTCTCCGCTGCGAGACTGGCCGTATCTGATAACCCTTCTCCCCAGTAGGAACTGGAGCCCAGCCTCTACATAGACCTCAAACAAGGTATCGGCCCGCCCGCTCATAGAATTCGGCAAACGATTGTCCCCCAGAACCATCAACCGCTCGGCGAAAACAGACTCCAGAGGCAATAGCGTCGTCACGCCCCCGCCGAGCCTCGCGAGAAACCGCTCCTCCGATAGAGAGGGGGTCGTCACATCCGGCACCGCTGATCCGACTATCAGTGGTCGGGCGTCCTCAGCATCCGCGTGGAGGTCTATCCCACGAGCTGCTGCGCAGTCAACAGTCGAATCCGAATGGGCAATGAGGTAGCGGTTCGCGACTCCGAACTCGTCCAACCTACTGCATGTGAGAAGGAGAACGTTATCGGTGTTGTGGGAGTTCTCAAGGAGAAAGCCATTCGCAAATAGGGTCTGAACGAGCACAGACGTGTCCAACGTTGAGGATCTCCCTTTCCCGAAAACGATTCGTTCATACACACTGACGCACTGGTCATCCCCAGATGCGTTCAGCAACCGCAACCGGCGTGTTGGCCTAGAGTGACAAGAGCGCCGAAGTCCGCGCTCACCTACCATTTGCCGGCACGGCCACACAATCCTCCCAATTAGCCCCCGACAACAGGGACGGGCAGCGTCTGAGTCCGGCTTTGACACCTGACTTCAGACCACGTGATCGCATGAGACTACGCGCGTCGCGGGTGAGAAGTGTCAAGGCCGACGCCCCTTTGCTTCGGCCTAACGCCTGGCGCTTGACCTGCAGCGCGCCAGGCGCTGTCAGGTTGAAGCGCTTGTTAGGTGTGTCCCACAAACAAGTTCAGCAAATCCAGGTTGCACTCGAGGTCGTTTTCCCACATTGTCCGGATGAAGTACCTGAGAACGACCTCCTTCTTCTCAGCGGTCCAAGTATCAACATAGGCCGGGGATAGGACGAAGTTCTCGCAATTGCCCAAGATCAGGCGAGACAGCTCATGCTGCTGCCCAGTCCCGTTCGACTTCAAGATCGGCCTAAGGAATCGACGGGCGTAGCGGCCAGCGGGATCAAGATAGGAGAAGACGGCCACCGTCTCCGTTGGAGAGAGAGGCAGGACGTTCAGGTGAATGAGCAGCTCCTGGTCCTCTACTTCAGTCGAAAAGACGGAGCAAGTGGCGACCGTGGGAAAGGTCACGTTGAGGCGCACGATGTCATGGTGCAATGCAGTAAAGTCCTTGGATAGGTACGCAGTATCAAGCTCTGATTTGTACAGGTAGGTTTCATAGGCCACGCACAGACGTTCCGTCGCGAGAATGCCAGCTGGGCTAGGTCCGTCACCCGGGTCTAGAGCGCGCTTCACACGGTCAACGTAGCCACCCTGCACCTTCATTGCCGCTTCCAGTTGGGAGTGCAGTTCATGCAATGCGGCTCGATACGCCATGAGGAACAGGTGTTCGGCGTCGTCGAGGTCGAGTTCGGTCTTCTCGATTGGGGCGAATATCTCATTGTCATGGCGGGCGCAAAGACCTGTGAAGGTAGTCGCCTCCTTGCATCCCACTCGCCTGAAATCGATGTCGAGACCTGTCTCAAGAGTGGCTGACGAAGCCACCCGGAATACGTGGCCGTCCTTCTCCAGCGACCTCAGGAACCGCGCGTTCTGAATCGAGTGGGCTCGGATAGCCCGGCTTGTGCACTTTCCGCGGGGTTCGAGGCAGCGCCGTATTCTCGCCCGGGACAGTCTGTGGAAGTCCGGAAAGCGCTCTTTGTCGATGCGCCCGCCGAAGCGGACCATAGTATCACACCTAACAATGATTCGATCAACCCCGACAAGCTGCAGAACTCCGATTCCCTGTCCGCATAACACGCCGATTAACCACCTGAAAGGGCGGCAATAACCCCTGTAGCCACAGCGACTTGTGGCCGTACTTTGGTCTGGCGTGGCGTCTTATGCGGATCGGCATAAGAGCCTCCTGTCCGGCCTCAGACAACCTCGGCCTCTGCGGACATTCCGGGCAACTCAAGGACAGCGCTGACACCGAGCCGCCCCGCCAAGCCCAAGCGAACGTCCCTACCATTTGCCGACAAGGCGGCCGAATCCTCCCAATGCCTGAAGCCATGTTCCTGTTCTGGTGTAAGGCCGACACGCAGACGCCTTTGACCAGAAGGCTATGCTGGGAGTGGCTATGGAGGAGTACTCCACGAAATCGCGCAGGTCGGGATGGTCGTGCAGAGCCTAGCTCCCCGCCGCCATCCCCGCCGCCACCCACGGGCTGGGCTGCCAGGCCCGGTAGGCGAAGAGGCGATAGTCCAGGCCGGGGAAGATGTCGTCGGTCTTCTCTAGCTCTCCGAGCCACCGCGTGTCCAGGCGCTTCTCCCGCAGTTGTTTCTCCAGGGCCAGAAACCAGCCGAGGTGGTGGGTGAAGCGGTGTTTGGCGTAGCCGTCCATGGCCCGGCCCTGCATCATGAAGGGCCAGTCGCTGGCCTGGGCCAGGAGTAGCTCCCGCCCGGCCTGGTCCAGGGCTCTCTTCTCGACCGGGTTCGGATCGGGAAACAGGTCCACGAGTCCCTCCATGAGTTCGGCGGCCCGGTGAAGGTGCCGGTAGACCCAATCGTTGTCCCCCTGAAGCCAGACCTCACTGTAACCTTTCCAGCCCCAGCTCGACAGGATGGGCTGCGACGGCTGGTTCACCGGGTACTCGGCCAGGTAGTCGGTCGGCGTGGCCAGAAGGTAGTCGTGCTGATCGTAGGCGCTCTTGCGGATGAAGAGTTCCAGCCACTGGGGTCCCTCAAACCACCAGTGGCCGAAGAGTTCGGCGTCGAAGGGCGCCAGGATGTAGGGGCGACGGTCGGATCCTCCGGACAGCCATTCCACCTGCTTCTGACGGGCCCACAGGAAGTGCCCGGCGTGGACCTCGACCCGCTCGGCGGCCGCCCCCGGATCATAGGGTTCCTTGTGCCCGCCGCCCCCCGCCGTACCATTCCCGCCGCCGGCGCCCGCGCCGTCCCCGTCTCGGCCCGTGTCTCCCGGCCCGGAAGTAACGCGGTAGTACTTGAACCCGGTATGGGTCCGCGACCCGTCCGGGGCCAGGAACGGACGGATGTAGTCGTAGTCCAGGTCGTAGCCGATGTCCCGGTAGTACTCCCGATACCAGGGGTCGCCGGGGTAGCCCTCGCGGCTGGACCAGACTTGCTTGGAGCTTTCGGGGTCGCGTCCGAAGCAGGCCACTCCGGCCGGGGTCACGACGGGGGCGTGAACCCCATAACGGGGCGCCGGCTTGGCGAAGGCGACGCCGTGGTTCTCAAGACAGGTCCAGCGCAGGCCTTTCTCCGCCAGGATCTGGTCGTAACCTGGGTGGTAGCCGCACTCCGGCAGCCAGAATCCGGCCGGGCGGCGCGAGAAGAAGCGCTGGAACTCGCTAAGGCCCACTTCCACCTGGGCCTCGACCGCCGACCGGTGCGGGCTGTCCAGGGGCAGGTAGGCATGGGTGGCGGCCGATGTGGCCAATTCCACGTTGCCGGCGTCGGCCAGACGGCGGAAGGCGCCCACAAGATCGTGGTGGTAAGAGTCGTGGTAGACGTGGGAGACCCAGGCCAGGCGGTCGCGGTACATCCGGGCCAGCGGAGCGAGCCGCGCGTCGTCCCGCGTGCGGCGCATTTCCCGGGCGGCCAGTTCCGCCATGCGGTCGAGGTAGAGGCAGTAGCGCCGCTGGAGGAGTTCGTTGTCGAACATGGCCAGGAGGGTCGGGCTCAGCGAAACTACGATGCGGTAGGGCACTCCGTCGGCGGTGAGTCTCTCGAAGACCTGAAGGAGGGGGATGTAACACTCGGTCATCGTCTCGAAGAGCCACCGCTCGGTCAGGGTGCCGCTCTGCTCTGGATGGTGAACGTAGGGTAGGTGGGCGTGAAGAACGAGGCCCACGTAACCGGCTGGGCCACGCGAGCCGACCGGGCCGGGGGAGTCGCTTGGACTGCTGGTCATGGGTGAGATCTCCTTCCGCCGGACCCCGTCTCGGAGGGCCGGCTCGCGCCCCAGGATGAGCTTGGAGCGCCCGGACTGGAGGGTAGGTCGAGGCCGGGCGAGGCCGACAAGGCGCCCGCCCAATGAGCCGCGCGTCCCAGCGGCGGCCAGCGGGGATCGATGACCTGGGAGGGACCGTCCCGAGGCGTGTGGACCGTGTTCGAGCGGGCGAGCATGACGAACCTTCCCGACCTGGTCAGGCGGCCGATCTCAAGGTACCAGGCCCGGTCGGGTTGGCCCACGTTGAGATACCAGTTGCGGACCTCCTCGTCGATGGCCACGTCGTAGTGCGCCCGCCCGGAGGCGTCGTGGACCCGGAGGATGGGAGTCGCCGCGGACCAGGCTTCTGGACCCACGGCCTTCTGGGCCAGCCGGTGAGTCTCCCCGGTGATCTCCCAGTAGGCGAAGATCCAGTAGGGGTCGCGGACGAGGGCGGCGAGCCGGGTCTCCCCGTAGGACCAGGGGATGGGATGCTCCCAGGTGGGCACGGCCACGTTACCCCAGGGACTTTCCGCCCGGGTCCGGACCCGACCGGTCTCGTGAAGCGGCAGTGTCTCCGACGCGAACTCGGTGTCGGCCGCCGGGCGGCCGGATACGAAGCGGCGCGCCGTCATGCGGTCGGGGTCGAGGGGGCGCGACGCCGGGCGGCGCCTCGGACGGCCGCCGAGAGCATCGGGGCGCCGGCCGCGAGTCCTGAGGCCGCGGGTTTGGGCCCCCCGCCGGTCCGAGAGGATGAACCAGACCGCCGCGGCTACCGCCAGAAGCCCCACCATCAAGAGCCAACCGCTCATCGTCGGGAGCTCCTCTCATGAGAGCCGCTGGGCCTACCCCACCTACGGGTGGTGTGAAGCATAGTTCCCAAGAAGACAAGTGTAAAATACCTTCCGATCCAGGTCGCTATTCCGCACCGCGGTATCCACCGGCGGGAGGCTCGCCAAAAGTGCCCAGGCCGCTTTGCATCGGCAACGGGGATCTCCTGATAAACTTCGACGGCGATCTCGTCATGCGGGACCTCTACTACCCGCACGTCGGGATGACGAACCACATCGAGAGCCGTCGCAACATGATGGGTATCTGGGCCGAAGGGCAGTTCAGTTGGCTGGACGAGTCGGGCTGGGTCAAGACCTGGGACTACGTTGAGGACACTCTGGTCGCCCGCAGCCTGGCGACAAGTCAGGCCCTGGGTCTTTCCCTTACCTCCAGCGACGCCGTCCACTACCGCGAGAGTCTCTACCTGAAGCGGGTCGTCATCCGCAACTTGCGCCCTGAACCGAGACAAGTCCGGGTCTTCTTCGCCATTGACTTCAACATCGACGAATCAGACATCGGTGACACGGCCCTGTTCGATCCGGATCTACGGGCGATCTACCACTACAAGCGCAACCGGTGCTTCATTATGGACGGGCGCGTCGGGCCGCGGTCGGGAGAGCCGGCGCCGCAGCCGGGAGAGGCGGCGCCACCCGCCGGGGAGGGCGGGTCCGCGGGCATCGCCCAGTTCTCGACCGGTCGAAAACGTTTCGCCGGGGCCGAGGGCACCTGGCGCGACGCCGAGGACGGGCGCCTCGAAGGCCACGCCATCTCCCAAGGATCCGTGGACAGCGCCATCGCCTTCAACGTCGCCCTGGAGGCCGGCGGCGAGGAAACGCTCTACTACTGGATCGCCGTGGGCCAGGGTTTCGACAGCGCCCGGGCCGTCCACGCCCTGGTCACGACCACCGGCCCGGAACGTCTCTTGATCGAGACGGCCACATTCTGGCGGCACTGGGTGGCCAAGGGTCAGAGGGAGCTAGGGTCTCTTCCGCCCGACCTGGTCGCCTTCTTCAAGCGCAGCATTCTCGTCGCCCGGACCCAGGTCGACAACGGCGGCGGCATCCTGGCCGCCAACGACACCGACATCCTTCGCAGTAACCGGGACCACTACAGCTACGTCTGGGCCCGCGACGGGGCCATGACCGCCTACGCCCTGGATCTGGCCGGCTACTACGGTTTGACCCGCCGCTTCTTCCGTTTCTGCCAGCGGGCCCTCAGCCGCGAGGGTTTCCTGTGGCACAAGTACCACCCCAATGGGTCGGTGGGATCGAGCTGGCACCCGTGGGTTCGCAAGGGCGAGACCATCCTTCCCGTCCAGGAGGACGAGACGGCCGGCGTTCTCTGGGCCCTTGGTCATCACTTCAACCTGGATCACGATCTCGAGTTCATCGACGCCCTCTATCCAACTCTGGTCGAGCCGGCGGCCAACTGGCTGGCCTCCTACCGCGATCCCGAGACCGGGCTGCCCCGGCCCAGTTGGGATCTCTGGGAAGAGCGGCAGGGCATTTTCACCTACACCGCGGCCTCGGTTTACGCTGGTCTCCTGGCCGCCGCCACCCTGGGGGATCTCTTCGGGGATCGGGGCGCCGAGCGATGGCGGCAGGTGGCCGAGGAGGTCAGGAAGGCCACCCTGGACCGGCTCTACGACGCGAAGCTGGGCCGGTTCCTGCGCGGTGTCTACGTGACCGCGGATGGGTCTCTGTCGCCGGACTACACCCTGGACTCCAGCCTCTTCGGCGTTGTCCTCTTCGGGCTACTCCCGGCGGCCGACGAGCGGGTTGTCCGGACCATGGCTCTGGTCCGCGACCGGCTCTGGGTGAACACGGACGTGGGTGGGGTCGCCCGCTACACCAGCGATCAGTACTTCAAGAGGAGCGACGACGTCGAGGGCGTGCCAGGCAACCCCTGGATCATCTGCACCTTGTGGCTAGGGCGCTGGTACGTGGCCAAGGCCCGATCGGCGGACGAACTCAAGGTGGCCCTGACCATTCTTGAATGGGTCAGAACGCACGCCATGCCCGGAGGACATCTTCCCGAACAGCTCCACCCTTACACGGGGCAGCCTCTATCGGTGGCCCCGCTGACCTGGTCTCACGCCGAACTCATCAGCGCCGTGCTGGAGTACGCCGCCAAGGCCAGGGAGCTTGGCCTGGAGGTGAGTCTGACCCAGCCGAATCCCGGGGAGCCGACCCCCTAGAGGCGCAGTAGCGGGCTAACCTTCTTGTAGACCAGGAAGGTCAGAAGCGAGTTCAGGCTACCCTTGACCAGATTGAACAGGACGGTCATTTTCAAGGCGGCCGGAATGGCCGCGGACGGAAGGCCGTAGGCCGGCAGGAAAACGAAGTAGTTCAGGACGGTCATCACGGCCACCATGGAGAGCACGCCGGCCCCAAGACCGAGAACCGCCCCCCGCCGGTTGTGGACCCGGACGTAGACAGCCGCCGCGGCGACGACAAAGGCCAGGCTCGTGGCCAGGTTGGCGGCCGTGCCGATGAGACCGGCTTCGTCCTTGCCGGAGAGAAAGAAGATCAAGCCCTTGACCAGAGCCACGGCCGCGCCGGCCAGGGGACCCATGGCGAAACCGCCGATGAGAGTGGGCACGTCTCCAGGGTCATACTGGAGAAACGTGGGGAAAAGCGGCAAGTTGAACTCCGCGTACATCAGGGCGAAAGCCACGGCCCCCAGCATTCCGACGCGGATCAGGGTCCTGGCGCCCCAGGCCCGCTGGCCGACCCGGTTTTCTCCTACCTTAAGCAAAAGCGATTCCTCCCTAGTTTGGTTTCTCGACGGCAGGCATCAGCCCCCGGAACGAAAAAAGCGCCCCGAAAACGAAACTCTTCGGAGCGCGACAGAAATCGGCCACAGAAAGCAGGCCTTCCTTCTCCCATCCAGACTTTACTGTCGGCTCCGGAATCACACCGGATCGGCCGCGCTAGCGCGGTTCGCGGGCTCATCCGTCCAGGGTTGACCTGGAGGCATCACCGCCGGTCGGGAATTGGGTCGTCTAAGCCGACCCTCACCCGGCCCCGAAGGAAGCTGACATCCGTTATGGAGTTGTTCTACCAGCCCTGATTGTACCCGCTTACCGGCCCCGCTTCAAGTGTCGGCGCGGAATCGCTTCTTTTCACTCAGCCCATCACTCCAGGCGTCTCGCCGGGTGGCGGTGAGGTCCGGACAACATCCGGCCGGCCGCATTTCGGGCAATGCTTGGGCGGTACGGCCTTGGGCACGGTCTCGGGCCACTGGTTTCCGCAGGTGCGGCACAGGAGCACGGTCATTCCTCCCTAGGAAGAGATCAAGTCCTAGGATGCCCCGCCCGCGGATCGGCACTCACCACCCGCGGGCTCATCGCGCCCGCGGTCCCGTCATCACGCCTCCGGACGGTCGCCGTACCTCCGGATGAGCTGTCTTTCCACCACGCCGGGCAGGACCCGGCCCAGGAGAAGGCCGAGGCTCTCGCCACGCGAAAGGATGCGAACTTCCCGGCGCCCCGCTTCGGCCGCCAGGAGAATGCGCTCAGCGACCTCCTCCGGGGACAGCCGGGAGGCGCTCTTGCGCTCGGGGTAGGGTTCGCCCTTGGCCTTGGCCTTGAAGTTTGTCTCAACCGAACCGGGGAAAACGGTAAGGACAGCCACCCCGGTCCCGGCCAACTCCATCCTGAGTGAGTCCGAAAGAGCGGCCAGGGCCGCCTTGGTGGCCCCATAGCCGCCCAGGTAGGGGACAGGCTGGCGGGCGCCGATGGAAGAGACATTCACGATCAGGCCCCGACCCTGGCCCACCAGGTGGGGCACGGCCGCCTGGATGAAGTTGACCGCCCCGACCACGTTGACCCGGAAGACGTCCTCCAAATCAACGGGCGCCAGCCGGGCGACAGGCGCCCGGAGGCCGACTCCGGCGTTGTTGACCAGAACGTCCAGGCCTGAGAAGGTCTCCAGGGCCCGGTCAACCGCCCGCCGGGCGACGTCCGGGTCGGTCACGTCTCCGGCCACGGCGACCGCGACGGGCCCCGAGGTGTGCTCGACCTTCCCGGCGAGTTCCTCGAGCTCTCCGGCCAGACTTTCGATCTGGCTTCCCGACCGGGCCACCAGGACGAGGCGGCATCTTTCCGCCGCCAGGCGTCGGGCCAGGGCTCGTCCGATACCCTGGGAGGCGCCGGTGATGAGAACCACCTTGCCCGCCAGCCGCTGGCCTACCGTGCCCTTCTTACCCACCCCTACCAACTCCCGCTCCGATGGGGCCCAGTTCCGCCAGGGGTCGAGGTGTTCCTGCCGCCCCGTCGGCCACCATGGGTCGTGGCCGGGCCAGCCTCTTCAGGAAAGAAGCATCTTGGCTACGATGTAGCCGGAGAAACCGCCGACACCTGAGCCCGGGTGGGTGGAGGCCCCGGTTAGGTAGAGACGGCCGATGGGAGTGGCGTAGCGGGAGCAGTTGGGGACGGGGCGAAAGACATAAAGCTGATCAAGATGGCTACTGCCGGCGGAAGCGTCGCCGGCCACGAGGTTGGGGTTCATCTCTTGGATGTCTTCCGGCGACATCACGCGCCGGGCGAGAACACTTTGCTTGAGCCCGGGCGCGTAGCCGTCGATGGTGTCCACGACGCGATCGGCGTACCGTTCCTTGAGGTGTTCCCAGGAGCGAGCCGTCAACTTTCCGGCCGCGTCGCCGCTCACCTCGTAGGGGGCCGCGAAGACGATCACCCAGAGGATGGCCTTGCCCTCCGGGGCCCGGCTGGGGTCGGCTACCCCCGGCTGTCCGACGATGATCAGGGGCTCGGTGGGCAAGAGACCCTCGGCGGCCTGGGTGTAGGCCCGGGCCATGCCGTTCATGGTGCAGGAGAGGTGGACAATCCCGGCCTGGCCTACAGGCTGCCCGGCCTTCCACTCCGGCGGGCGGTCCAGGGCCAGGTCGATCTTGAACACGGACACGCCGTAGCGATATCTCCGCACCTGGTCGAGCAAGATCGTGGGCAGGTGTTTCTCATCCACTAGATCACCGAACAGGGAAGTCGGAGCGACCCCGGCAATGATGGCCCGGTGAGCCTCAACGCGAGTCCCGTCGGCGAGTTCCACGCCCTTGGCCACGTTGTTGTCGACGATGACCCGGGTGACCCGGGCCCCGGTGTGGATCTCGCCACCCAGCGAGCGCACCAGGCCGGCCAGGGCCAGAGTGAGCTGCCCACTGCCTCCCTCCGGCACGGCCAGGCCAGACTCGCGATCCTGCGAGGCGCCCATGGTGATCCAACTGAGGAAGCCTCCACCGGCCGTGTCCGGTCCGTGGCCACTGTGCCCGGCCCAGGTGGCAAACCAGCTCTGGACCTTACTGCTTCGGAAGAAGCGGGAGGCGAAGGCCCGCGCCGACATAACGGCCATTCGGGCCAACTCCAGGCTGCGTTCGGGGCCGAGCTTCATCCGGGCCCCGCCCAAAGCGGTCATGGCCGCGACGGAGGGGAGCGGAGAACTGAAGAGAGTCACAATGTCGGGCGCCAGCTTCTTGTAAAGGTCAAACAGCATTTTCCAGGCGGCGGCATCATCGGCGCACTCTCGGCCGAGGCTGTCCAGGGTGGCCTCAAGGTCACGATGCAGGCACAAGGTCGAGCCGTCCGGGAAGACGCAGGCCATGGGCGTGGGGAAGAACCGGTAGCGAAGGCCGTGCTTCTCGAGTTCGCCCCGCATCTGGTGGTAGAAAGGCGAGATGAGGAAGAAGATGTGGGCGGCCGAAGCCACGTCGTGCTTAAAGCCCGGCAGGGTCCACTCCTCGGTCCTGACCGCCCCGCCGATAGTCTCGTCCCGCTCGAATAGGCCGACCTTCCAGCCGGCCTTGGCCAGAAGAGTAGCGGCGACCAGGCAGTTGTGCCCCGAGCCGATAAGGATGGCGTCGTACATCCGAGAGAGCACCTCACCCCTTGTTCTGTGGCCTATTCTGTCCCGGACCCGCCCGCCGACGCTTCCTGAGTCTCAAGAACCTCGGTTATAATAGAAAGACTGCTTTCCACCGGAGAGTGACGACATGGCCTATCGGGCAAGCCGCGTTGGGCGTCGGATCGAGCCCAGATCGTATAGCTGGTCGGCAATCCTTGTCGGGATTGTTCTCCTTCTCGTCGGGCTGGCCATCATCGCCTACTGGGTGATCTTCGTCATGAGAGGGAACATGCCCGAGGGCCTCTGGACCGTGGTGGGCAATCAGTACATCGTCTATCACCAGGCGGCCGAACTCGGCATGGCTCTCCTGGCCATCGCGGGCGGTTTCGGTCTTCTCATCGGGCGGGGCTGGGGCATGGCCACCTCTCTAGCGGCTCTGGGCGCCCTCCTCTACACCAGTGTCAACAGCTTGGGGAATAGCATCCGGAACGAGCCGTCGCTCACTCCCATCTTCCTGGCCGTTCTCGGCGTCACGCTGGTCTGCTTCATCGCCCTTCACTTCAGCCGGAGGTACTGACAGGCCGGCCGCGGGCCGGCCGCGGGCACTGACAAGCCGGCCGCGGGCCAACCGCGGGCAGGAACAGGAGCGCCCAAGACGACCATGGTCTCCTTCGAGCTTTTCCTGCACGAGGACATTCCCCAGGTCATCGAACTCTGGCGAGCGACCCCGGGCGTTGGCCTTTCCAGCGCCGACACACCGCCCGAGTTGGCGAAATTCCTGGATCGCAACCCCGGAACGTCCTTCGTCGCCAGGCGCGGTAAACAGATCGTCGGAGTCATCATGGGGGGGTGGGATGGGCGGCGAGGCTACATCCATCATCTGGCCGTCCGCGGCGACTGCCGTAGACAGGGACTCGGCCAGGCTCTCCTGGACAACCTCCTGGACGAATTCCGTCGGATGGGCGTCCTAAAGGTTCACATGTTCGTCTTCGTGGATAATACGCCGGCCATCGACTTCTACCGCCGTCGCGGCTGGACCTGGCGCGAGGATATTGGAATGATGTCCCTCAACCTCTAATCCGCCTCGGGCGCCGGTTCCAACTCGGCCGCCCGTTCCGCCGCCAGGGGCGGGTCCGGGGTCTTACCGGCTATCGGGCTTCCAGCCAGGGCCCGACTCTCTGTGGTCCGGTGGGGAGAAACCGTGGAGGAATCGTCCCCATCCCCACCGAAGCCGCCATCCTCTTGGCCCGTGAGCCTGGACCACCCGGCGCGACAATAGGAGGTGAGGGCATGCCCGGACAACCGGCGATCAGCGACATCCCCGGACTTTGGATCGGTCACGCTTCGGATTCCGAGGCTCTGACGGGCTGCACGGTGGTCCTGACCCCGGATGGGGCGGTGGGCGGCGTGGACGTGCGCGGTTCGGCCCCCGGGACCCGCGAGACGGATCTCCTTGATCCCATCAACCTGGTTGATCGGGTGCACGCTATCCTGTTGGCTGGCGGAAGCGCCTTCGGCCTCGATGCCGCCACGGGGGTAATGCGATGGCTCGAAGAGCGCGGCCACGGCTTTGAGACCGGTGTCGCGAGGGTGCCCATAGTCCCCGCGGCGGTTCTCTTCGATCTTGGCCTGGGGCGGGCGGATCGCCGGCCCGACGCGGCCATGGGCTACGCGGCCTGCGAGAATGCGATGGCCGATCGGGTGGCTGAAGGTAACGTCGGGGCGGGCGCCGGGGCCAGCGTGGGCAAGCTTCTCGGCCCGGCCATGGCCACCAAGACGGGTCTCGGGACGGCTTGTCTGGCCGGTCCGGGCGGACTTCTGGTGGGGGCGGTCATTGCCGTCAACGCCTTCGGCGATGTGCGCGACCCGTCGAGCGGCGCTATCCTGGCCGGAACCCGAAATCCGGCCGGGGGCTTCCTGGACACGACGGCGGTTCTCACCGGTCAGCCGTCGGGGGTTGCCGGTCAAAGCGCCGGTCAGAACACGACCATCGGGGTGGTGGTTACCAACGCCGCCTTCGGCAAGACGGGCGCTCGGAAGGTGGCCCAGATGGCCCACGACGGCCTGGCCCTGACCATCAGCCCGGTTCACACCATGTACGACGGCGACACCTTGTTCGCTATCTCCTGCGGCCCCGACGAGAGCAAGGTCCAGGCCGACCTGTCGGCCGTGGGAACCTTGGCCGCCAGAGCCGTGGCCGGGGCCGTGATCCGAGCGGCTCTCGCCGCAGTGGCCGCCGGCGGACTACCGGCCGGGGTCGATGTGGCGGATCAAGGGAACCCAAAGGGAGGCAACCGACGTGTCCAACCTCGGCAAGACTGATGGGGCGGCGATCGCCGCTCGGGCTCTAGAACACATCCGCCACCTTTCCGTGACCATCGGCCCGCGTGGCTCGACCACGGAAGGCGAGAGGCGAGGGGCCGAGTACGCGGCCGGCGTGATGGGTAAGTGGACCAAGAATGTGGAAACCCAACCCTTCCGCTGCTACAGCACCTACAGCTACCCCTGGGCCCTCATCGCCGTCCTGATGGCGGCCAGCGGTCTGGCCCTCTGGGTCTCGCCTCCGGCGGCCCTGATCCTGGCTGGGCTTAATCTCCCGCTCTACTTCGCCGTGTCCTCGGGCCGGGCCGATGTGGGCTTTCTCTTCCCGAAGCGGCCGAGTCAGAACGTCTGGGGGCGAGTGCCGGCGCGAGGGGCCGGTCGCCGGGTTGTCCTCATGGCCCACGTCGACACAACCAGGGCCGCTCTGGTCTTTGCGCCCAAGGCTCTCAAGAACCTCCGGGCCAGCCACATCCTGAATATGGTCAGCGCCGTTGCCGTCTTTGTCCTGTCTCTGGCCGTCTTCGGCCTGGAGAATGTCCGGGCAACCTACCTTCTCCCGGGCCTGCGCATCGTGGCCTCGATCTTTGCCCTGATCTCGATCTACGCCCTCTTCACCCTCGCCCACCGTCAGTTGGTTATGCCCTACGTGGCCGGGGCCAACGACAACGCCTCCGGAGTTGGCCTGACCCTGGCCATCGGGGAGCACTACGCGGCCAACCCGCTGCCAAACACCGAAATCTGGTGCGTGGTAACGGGCGCGGAAGAGAGCGGCTACCCGGCGGGGGCGAGGAAGTTCGTCGACGCCCACCTGCCCGAGCTTCGCGAGTCGGAGGTTTTGGTCCTCGACAACGTCGGGTCCGGGGATCTCCGGCATCTCACCAAGGAGGGGATCACCCTGCCCCTCCGGATGGACAACGGCCTCCTAGAACTGGCTCGCCGCCTGGGGTCCGGCCATCCCGAGTGGTCTGTCCGCGACTCGGTCTGTAACCTGGGCTACACCGACGCCACCCCGGTTATCGCCACCGGCTGCCGGGCCATCGTCCTCTGGGCCGAGGGTGCCGACGGCTTCCTCCAGAACTATCACTGGCCCACGGACACCTTCGAGAACGTTGACCCCGAGACCGTAGGTCGGGCCGCGACCTTCGTCACCGAGATGATCGAGGCCATCGACCAGGGGAAGGATCGGGGGTAGGGGTCACTGCCGATCAGCATAAGACCCCCTGATAAGTCGACGATTCGGCTGAAGTCACTGACGTAGCGGGGATTGCCGTGGGTCTGTCGGGTGAGCCAACAGCATGTCATGCGGACAGGAAAGCGAAGTTCGGCAGCTTATCTGGATCAATCGAAGCACTGTTAGGGCGTGCTGTTGTCAGGCATCACTTCGACAAAGCCATTGCCCGGCATGTCCGGTATGATAACGAGGACAAGCTTGAAAGGGGGGTGTGGGCTGAATGCACAGGAACCCGAAGGCTATCCCCCGATCGCACGCGATTCCACCCCGTCTCCAAGCTGTTCTTGACGAAACTGAAGCCGCGCTCCGGGGAATCTATGGCGACCGTTTCCGGGGTCTGGTCCTGTTCGGATCCCAGGCCCGGGGCAGACCGGTTCCCGGTTCCGACATCGATCTGGTTCTCCTGCTCGAGAAGAGTGACGGAGCTCGGGAGAGGCGACACTGCTCCGAGGTCGTCGCGGAGCTCTCCCTCCGACACGACACGGTCATTTCCCTGGTGCCGATGGGGATTGAGGAGTTTCGTTCGGCCAAGACACCCTTTCTTCTCAACGTACGGCGGGAGGGGATACGTCTGTGAATTCCCCAGGGGTCACGGACCTTCTCGAGAAGGCTGACCGGAGCCTTGCCGCTGCGGAACGACTCCTCGCGGAGGGATTTCCCGAGTTCGCCGCCGGCCGAGCATACTACTCCATGTTCTACGCGACGGAGGCCCTCCTTCTTAGCCGCGATCTCTCCTTCTCCAAGCACTCGGCTGTGATTACCGCCTTCGGCCAGCACTTCGTCAAGACCGGAGTTCTAGACCCGTCCCTCCACCGCTATCTCCTTGATGCTTTCGATCTCCGCAACCTCGGCGACTACGGGGCCGTCCGCGCCGTCGACGACGCGGATGCCCGTCAGGCGCTGGAAAACGGCAGGGTCTTCTGCGCAGCCATAAGGACTCACCTCGCCTCTACGGAGACATGACTCGCCAGCCTTCTTTAGGAGGGCCAGCAAATCCGCGGGCCGCAACATGCGTGAACCCTGAGCAGGCCCCGAAATGCAGTCGCGAGTGCCGACCCGACGCTAACGCGGGGAAGGCCGCCGTATCCGGAGCGGGGACAACCGCCGGGGCTCGCGTCGCAACACGGGAGGCCCACCGAGGTGAGGGAGTCGCTGATCCTCAACCGCTCCGTAGGGGGCGGGCCGGGGTGGGTGTCGGAGGGGCCAATAGTACCAAGGAAGCCGGGTAATGCCGGTGGAGGGAAGGGGCCCTGGTTCTGGGTGCTTCGGACGGAGCCGAGGAGAGGAGATTGGCCGCAGGCCTGGCAACTCCAGAGAAGATCCGGACGCTCCAGAGGAAGCTCTACGTCAAGGCCAAGGGTGACGACACAAGGTCCCCGGGCGGGGGACCCGGCATTCAGCCACCTGGATCGCCGCGGGGGAGCTTGGCCTCTGGCGGTTGCAGGACCGCCGGCGGATGTCGCGCCTGCATGCCTTGACGTGAAACCAGTCCGAGAGCCGAATGCGGGAAAACCGCACGTCCGGTTCGATGAGCGGGTCCGAGAAACCGAGTCATGGACGGGCTATTGAGGCACTCCCAGAGGAAACGGGGAGCCAACGGATAAGTCCGGCCTACCGCCACGGCGCTCGGGTTCGACTCTACCGGACGAGGACAGCGCGGGTCCTGGACCATGACCCGGCAGACGCCTTGACTCTCACTACGAATGGGCATTACAATGTCGTTGCATTGTCGGTGAACTGATGAGATTTGAGTGGGACGCGGAAAAGAATAGGGCCAACCAGCGGAAGCACGGCATCCGGTTCGAGGAGGCTCAGACCGCCTTCTTCGATGATGGGGCTATCGTCTTTGACGACCCGGACCACTCGGACGACGAAGAACGCTTCCTCCTCCTTGGATTGAGCAGTTCGCTCAGGGTTCTGGTTGTCGTCCACTGCCTTCGAGACCGGGGTGACACAATTCGGATCATCTCGGCCAGGAAGGCGACCGGAACCGAGCGCGAAGCCTACGCGAGAGGTGCGCCATGAGAGACGAGTATGACTTCTCCAATATGGTCGGCAAGAAGAACCCTTACGCCAAGAAACTCAAGAAACAGGTGACTATCCGCCTCGGCGAGGACGTGATAGCCTACTTCAAGTCCCTCGGAGAGGAGATGGGGATTCCATACCAGAGCCTTATCAACCTGTACCTCCGTGACTGCGTCGCCCACCATCGGAAGCTCTCGATGGACTGGAAGTAGGCGCTTCCCGCCGACAGGCAGGGCCGTCGAACCCGCAGTTCCAGCGGACGCGTGGCGGCTGGGCAGACCTTAGTCGGCCCCTGCCGGCGCCGCTGAGCCGCTAGAAGTCTGGCCGTGCTGTTGTCAGGCATCACTTGGACAAGGCCATTGCCCGGCATGTCCGGTATAGTAACGAGGACAAGCCTGAAAGGGGGCGTGGATTGAATGCACAGGGCCCCGAAGGCTATCCGCCGATCGCACGCGGTTCCGCCCCGCCTCCAAGCTCTGGTCCTCCTGCTCGAGAAGAGTGACGGAGCTCGGGAGAGGCGACACTGCTCCGAGGCCGTTGCGGAGTTCTCCCTCCGGCACGACACGGTCATTTCCCTGGTGCCGATAGGGATTGAGGAGGCTGCTCCTCAGATGCCCCCGTCTGGTTTGCCAACTGCGGCGGGTACCGGTAGACCCTATCGGCGGCGCCCCTTCCTGAAGCCCAGCCCAAACAAGTACCCCATGGCCAGGACAAAGAGCGCTGTTATGCCCAGCACCGTAATCGCGCCGAAGATCAATGAGACACCCGAGAGGTCCATGTGGGCTTCTCCTTTCTCCTATGCTTGATGAGGAGAAAAGCTACCGCGCAGACCCCGGATATGACCCCGCCGGCAAGGAGCAGCCAAGGCCGGGCCCGTATCCCTACCCCCCCCGCCGCGTCCGCCGGCGACTCCAGATAGGGCAGGCCCTGGTCGGTGTACCGGACCACGGCCTTCTTGACCGTCCAGACGCCGGCCTCGTCGACGTCGAGCCAATCGCTCTCGAACTTCCGCGTGTCCTTCCAGTCGATCCACACCTGCCAACCACCGAAGAGGAGGATCGATCCGGTCGCGTCGTGGAGGTGGCAGTCGGACCGGGAGATGAACTCGGCCGCGGGATCGTCCGGGTTACGCTTATCGTACTCGAGCGTTAGCCCTACTGTCTTGCCGTCGTACTTCTCGGGCTGTCCGGCGAGGTCAGCTACCTTCACCTTGGGAACCTCCCTCCTGGCCTGCACGTACCCGTAGGTCAGCCAGGCCATCGCCACCACCATGACGGCGATAGCAATGAGAACCAGTGGTCGGCCGCCTACCCTTCCAGTCTGACGGACCATAAACGTCGCCTCCCCGGCGCATCCTGTCTCCCCGGACCATCCTGTCCCCCTGGCCCTGGCTCAGGCTACCATACGCCCCTGAGATGCGTGACCAGTAGGACTCCCGCGTCTACGACCACGGATGCCTTGGTTCCGAGCATTTCGTTGCTGACTCCCAGAGTCTCTCCCCATCGGAGGGTCGCCCCGGCGAGCGGATAGCCCAGGCCGGCGGTTGTGACACCCCTGACAATAGGGGAGAGAGGGAGGAGGGATACCGCGTCTCCGGGCCGGCCGGCGATCACGACAGGTCTCGGGCCGGTCGCCCCCGGCTCTCCCGCCGGTCCACGGGCGATCCAAGCTTCCTGCCGGGCGCCCTTGAAGCGTACGGCCACCCGGGTCTCAAGCCCGGCCACGAGGGTGACTAACCCCAGACTATGATCGAACCGGTCGCCGAAGGCCCCGCAGACGATTACTTCGTCCGGGGCCATGTCTAGGGCCTGCTCCAGGGCGATGTGGGAGTCGGTCTTGTCCTTGCGGGCGGGGAAGGTCATTACCCGGGCGGTGGCCCTCGCTCGCTCCAGGGTCGCCTTGTCTATGGAATCAAAATCACCGACGACGAGGTCGGGCCGCAGCCCGAGATCTAGAGCGACCTCGGCGCCGCCGTCGGCCGCGATCAGGGTATCTCCGGGACGGACGAGTTCCCTTATGTAAGCGGGGTTCTCCTGGCGGGCGGCGGACGTCACGATGATAACACGCTTTCCGAGCCGCTCCTGATCGGTCCCGCCCGTTCCTTCACCGGCCATGGATCGCGCCCCCGGCTCACCGTGCCTTCCGGCCAATTGTACACAATTGGCAGACATCCGAATAGGATTGTGTGTTCCTCGGACCGGCGGCCAAGCTACCGGCCCGGGTTCCATCCGGGAGGAGGGAACTACCGCCTTGGGTATCGTGCAGGAATTGGCCAAGGGCATTAGGGCCAGGGAAGAGCCCCTGGTTAACGAGTACGAGGGCTTGGCCTCGGCCGCCGTGTCGGTCACCGAGAAGAAGCTGGCCGCGATGGTCCTGGGTTATCAAAGATTCCAGCTCAAGAGCCTGGATCTCTTCCAGACCGAGGTGCCCGACAGGTTCCTCGGTTTCGGCAGCATCTCCAGCGACGGCGTCCACGTGCGGCGCGGACCGACGGCCAAAGACATCTCGCTCCTCACCGCCGAACGGGGCACCCCGGTCCTGGTCAAGGATGTCAAGGGTCTGTGGGTGGAGGTCCGCTTCGCGAGCGGCAAGGAGGGCTACGTCTTCAAGGACTACGTCCACATCGAAACGGCCGGCGGCTAAAGAAGGCCAGGCTGTCCGGAGGCCTGGCTAGAAGCCGCCGCACTCGGCCAGGATGTACTCGACGTGGTTTCTGTCGTCGGTGACCAGCTTCACATGCAGGGCCAGCGGAACATTGGGGTTAACGCAAAAGACCGAGGTGGCGCCCCGGGTCGTCCACTCGACGACCGCGCCGGTGATGCCACCGTAGGCTCGCTTGCCCGTTAGGGTGAAGCTCATGGCTTCTTGGCCCTCACCGATGGCCCGGCTCGCGCCGACGTCCCAGGAGAGCCCGACCAGGTCTAAAGTGACGGTCGGAGTGATCACCAGGCCCAGGAGCATGGCGCAGGCCAGGGGGTTGTCCCGCATGCCGCTCCGCCAGTCGACGTTACTGGGTGCGGAGACGAAGCTGCCGGAGACGGACACCCCCAGGTTTCCCGCGTAGTCGACTCTAATCCGACCGCCGCCCGCGTCGCTGAAGGCCAGATCGTACCAGCCTCTGGTGATCTGACCTTGGTCCATCAGGTTGACCGAGTACCGGAAGCGCTGACCGTTCTGGAACTCGACGACCCAGTCGTCCCACGGGCCGAGTTCCTGGCCCTCACTCGGATCGCGCCCCAGGGGGTCGGCCGGGGCCGGGCCGGCCACGCCCGCGCCGCCCGTCCCGCCGCTCCCGGCCGCCTCCGGAGGGTTGGCCGGAAGGCACCCCGAAAGGGACAGAGCCGGGGCGAGAACAAGGCCGAGAACCAAAGACAAGCTGAGGATCACCGTGCCGCCGGGCCCTCGCTGAAGCATCGAACCCTCCGCCTCTCCCGGGCCGGTTCGGGCCACGGCCCACATCCCGCAAGCCCGCGTCTTACTTGGCCGGAACCCTCGGCCATTCCTGCCCGGCTTTCTCCCGGGAGGGCAGGATTGGCCAAGCCGCGCCCATCCGGCGCCGCGGGCACGCGAGGCGGGTAGGGTCGGGGCGGAGGGGGTGGCGCGTCGGCCATCGACACGGGCCGGAGAAGGGCGCCGATCATCATCAGGAGGAGGGCCACGGCCAGACCGGCGGTCCTCAGCCTGGCCACCGTCTCCGGGTCTTCGTGGATCAGGGCCAGGAGCATGGTCACCAGAAAGTAGGTGGAGGCGACGGCGCCCCCGAATAGAAGAACGGTCCAGACAGCCACGGCGAGAGTCCCCCTGTCGCCGTAGGATGCCCGGGAGGTGTGTGGATCGTGAGGCGAACCTATCTCGTTCCGCTGATCGTGGTCCTGATCCTAGCCGCGGCGGTCGGCGCCTATGTCTTGCGGCCGCGCTCGCGCGCCCCCGAGTCCCTTGTGGGGCGGGACGCCCCGGCGATAACCCTCAAGGAACTGGCCACCGGCCAGACGGTGCGCCTGCCGGCCGATCTTTCCGGCCGGCCCTACTCCATTCAGTTCTTCTCCTACGGCTGAGGGCCGTGCCGGGAAGAGGTGCTGCAGTTGCAGCCCCACAGAAGTGAATTCGAAGCCAAGGGCTTCACCTGCTTTGTCATTAGCTTCGGGTCGGAAGAGGATCTCAACTTCCTTCGGGAAGCCGGCGTGGCCCGGGTCCTGCTCGACCCGGACAGCCAGGCCTTCGAGGGCTACAACGTCACGGGAATTCCCAGAACCATAGTCGTCGACCGCCGGGGCACAGTCTACAAAGACCTCCTCGGCTGGGGTGGCCAGCCATCCGTGGACGAGTTCATCGCCATCGTCGACGATCTGACCGGTCGGTAGCAGGGCGGCGGGCACTAGCGGGCGGCGGGCGACGGCGAGCGGCAAGGGCCGCCCGATTCTCCTAGGGCAGCATCACGTAACCCGCCGAGTCGACGAAGGCGCCCCAATCTCGCGACCAGACATTCATGTTGGCCAGTATCCGGTCGTAATCCTCGCCCGCCTCGAGGATGGGCCGCCCGTAGTTGGTGAAGACAGGCAGGAACCTGGCCGCGGCCAGGCCCGCTCGATCCAGGGTTACCACTAGTATGCCGCTGTCTTGCGACTCGCGGTTCTTGTAGGTGAAGACGAAGTTCCCCAGGCTGTAGGCGATGAGCCCGCCCTTGTAGACTTCGAGGCCCTGTAGGACATGGGGGTGGTGTCCGATGATCAGGTCGGCCCCCGCGTCAATGAGACCCCGGGCCAGTTGTCTTTGGTAGGCGTAGGGATACGACTCGTATTCGACGCCCCAGTGGAGGGAGACGACCACGCAGTCTACCTCGGGCCGGAGAGTCTTCAGCGCGGCCGCCAGCTTCTCGCCGTAGCGCGCGGACCACACCCCGGGTCGGGTGTCCGTCGCCAGCCAGGCCTCGGGGTAGAACTCGGTGGCGGCCAGGAACCCGACCTTGAAGCCCTTGGCCTCCAGGATAACGGGCCGAGAAGCCTCGTCAACGTTCAGGCCCGCGCCAACCCTGGCCACGCCGGCCTTGTCGAGGTTGGCCAGAGTGTCCTCAAATGCCTCCTGGCCGTAGTCCAGGACGTGGTTATTGGCCAGGGAGACAAGGTCGACGCCGGCGTTCCGGAGACCGGTGAGGGCCTCAGGTTCGGCCCGAAAGGTCCACTTCTTGTCCTGGGGGCTACCCCGGACGGAAACGGAGCACTCAAGATTGACCATGGCCAGGTCGGCGCCGCCCAGAGTGGGGGTCACGCCACCCCAGGGGTAGTCGGTCCCTCTCTCGCGGATGAGATCGCCGATGCGAAAGCCGAGGAGGGTATCCCCGGCGAAGGCCAGGGTGATGTCCTCGATACCGCTCCCCGGACTGCCGCCGCCACCCGAGCCTCCGGCTGAGCCGGCCCCGGCCGGTTCGAGGAGGATAGCCCGACGGCTCTCATCCCAAGTCAAGACGAGCCCCAGGTTCTCGGTCACGAAGCGAAGGGGGGCCATCACCCGCGAACGCCACAGAAACGGCGCCGCCGGAAGCGGTACGCTCCTGCCGTCGACCTCGGCCGAGACCTCGCCCAGGTAGAGGTTTATCGTCCTGTCGGTCGTCCGGACGCTCAGGGTTCTCTTACCGTCCCAGACGACGGTCGCCCCCACCCGCTCAAGGAGGGCCCGGGCCGGAACCATGGCGCAGCCACCGACGATGATGGCGGACACGGGCAAGACTACTCTCTCGCCGCCGAAGTAGACCCGGGTCACCGAGACCGGGCCGGGCATCTCGGCGGGGAGTCCGGGCGGGCCGGCTTCCGAAGCCGCCCACGCCGGGGACACGGGACAGACCAAGGCCAGGACGGTCAGGAGCAGAGCCAGAATGGTGGCCGTGAACGGCCCGGTGGCGCTCGGTAATCCCGACCGGCGCTCCGGATATCGACGACTAGGCAGAGAGAACCACTCCTCCAGCCAGAGCGGTTCGGCGGGGCGGAGGGGTTTCCTCTTGAGGAAGACCACCCCTGGCCTGGGCGGAGGGGTCCAATTGCGACTAGTCCCTCGAATTGTTGTGCATTTCGGTAGCCAAAAGGAACAAACGGTCGGTTGGTGAAACAGCAGAATTATCCGGCAGCTACTCGCATCTTCTTCCGCTGGTATGATAGCGACCCAGAGAGCGCGCCGCGAGGAGGTGAACCGCAAGGCGAGGGTTCGTTCGCTTGAGGCAAGGCAAGGGAGGGAAGTCAGTGCCTAGAGAGATCCGCAAGGTCGCCGTCCTCGGGGCCGGGGTCATGGGGGCGGGCATCGCCGCCCACCTGGCCAACGTCGGCATCCCCTGCTACCTTCTGGACATTGTGCCCAAGGAACCGAACGAGGACGAGAAGAGAAGAGGCCTAACCCTCGAGTCGCCCCCGGTCCGAAACCGCCTGGCCGCCCAGGGTCTGGAGAATGCTCTGAAGGCCAGACCGGCGGCCTTTCATGTTCCGGAGAACGCCACCTACGTCACGGTCGGGAACTTCGAGGACAACCTCTCCTGGGTCGGCGAGGTTGACTGGATCATCGAGGTCGTCGTTGAGAGGCTGGACATAAAGCAGAGCCTCTTCGAGAGAGTCGAAAAGCATTGGAAGCCGGGCGTCATTGTGACTTCGAACACCTCCGGCATCTCTATCAACAAGATGGTGGAAGGCCGGTCGCCTGAGTTCCGCCGGCACTTCCTGGGCACCCACTTCTTCAACCCACCCCGCTACATGAAGCTCCTGGAGATCATCCCGGGCCAGGACACCGATCCGGCCGTTCTGGGCTACATGGTCAAGTTCGGCCAGGATGTCCTCGGCAAGGGCATCGTTCTGGCTAAGGACACGCCGAACTTCATTGGCAACCGCATCGGCACCTACGGAATGCTTGAGGTCCTGCGGGTGGCCAAGGAGAAGGGTTACACCGTCGACGAGATCGACGCCATCACCGGAAAGGCCATGGGCCGCCCGAAGAGCGCGACCTTCCGCACCGGCGACATCGTCGGCCTGGACACCCTCTATCACGTGGCCCGCAATTGCCGCGAGGGCATGACCACGCTCGCGGCCAAAGCCGACTTCGACATGCCGCCCATCCTCGAGGAAATGGTCAAGCGCAACTGGCTCGGCGATAAGACCGGCGGGGGCTTCTTCAAGAAGGTCAAGGGTCCCGACGGAGCGAGTCAGATCCTGACCCTGAACCTCGAGACGATGGACTACGCCCCGCAGCAGAAACCCGACCTTCCCTCGCTCAAGGTGGCCAAGAAGACCCCGGACCTCGGGGCCAGGATGAAGATGCTCGTCTCGGCCGACGATCGCGCCGGCCGGTTCGCCTGGGAACTCACCAAGAAAGGGCTGCTCTACGCGGCCGCCGTGGCCCAGGAGATCGCCGACGACATCGTCAACATCGACAAGGCCATGAAGTGGGGCTTCAACTGGGAGATGGGTCCCTTCGAGTCCTGGGACGCCATCGGCCTCCCCGAGACGGTGGCCCGGATGAAGGCCGAAGGGGCCGCCATTCCGAAGTGGGTCGAGGATCTCCTGGCTTCGGGCAAGACGTCCTTCTATGCCGAGGACAAGGGTCGGCGAACCTACTACGACTGGAAGACCAAGAAGTACGTTCCCATCGCGGTCGATCCGCGCCTGTACGTCCTGGCCGACCTCAAGAAGTCGAAGGACATCATCACGGGCAACCTCGACGCGAGCTTGGTCGACCTCGGCGACGGCGTGGCCTGCCTGGAGTTTCACTCCCTGAACCAGGCCATCGGACCCGAGCTCATCGAGATGATGCTCCGGGCCGTTGAGGAGATCTCCAAACCCGGTTGGGTCGGTCTCGTGGTCGGCAATCAGGCCCCCAACTACTGCGTCGGCGCCAACCTTCTCATGGTTGTCATGTACGCCAACGAGGGCAAGTTCGACGATATCGCCATGGCCTCCAAGGGTCTACAGGACGCCTGCATGGCCATGAAGTACTGCCCCAGACCGGTTGTCACCGCGCCCCACTCCCTGGCCCTGGGCGGCGGGGCTGAGATCGTCATGCACGGCCACCGGGTGGTGGCCGGCGCCGAGACCTACTTGGGTTGCGTGGAGTTCGCGGTCGGCCTCCTGCCGGCCGGCGGCGGCTGCAAGGAGATTCTCCTCCGGGCCACGGAGAACATTCCGGCCAGCGGACCGCTTCCTTTCGACCCCATGGCGGCCGTGGCCCGCGCCTTCGAGACCATCTCGATGGCCAAGGTTTCCACGAGCGGCCCGGAGGCCAAGAAACTCGGCTACCTGCGCGGCGCCGACCGGATATCCATGAACCGCGATCTTCACCTCCACGACGCCAAACAGGAGGTCCTGGCCATGGCGGCGGCCGGGTTCCGCACGCCGAAGCCGGCCAAGATCAGGGTCGTCGGCGAGGGTGGCCGGGCTACTCTCCAGGCTTTCACCTACGGCATGTGGAAGGGTGGCTACATCTCCGCCCACGACCGGCTCATCGCCGACAAGATCGCCTACGTCCTTACGGGCGGTCCGGCGCCGGCCGGGGCCGAGGTTTCGGAGCAATTCCTCCTGGACCTCGAGCGCGAGGCTTTCATCGAGCTCTGCCGCGAGGAGAAGTCACGGGAGCGGATGCAGCACATGCTGCTGAATAATAAGCCCCTACGGAACTAGAGGAGGTGTGACCATGCGTGAAGCTGTGATCGTCTCCGGGGTCCGGACCGCCGCGGGCAAGGCCCCGCGCGGAACCCTCCGGCAGACCCGTCCCGAAGACATGGTAGCCGTTGTCATCAAGGAAGCCGTGGCCAGGGCCAAGGGTCTTGACCCAAAGGAAATTGAGGATGTCGTCATCGGTTGCGCCTTTCCAGAGGCCGAACAGGGCATGAACGTCGCCAGGGTCGCCCTCCTCCGGGCCGGCCTGCCCGTGACCGCCTCCGGCCAGACCGTCAACCGCTTCTGCTCCTCCGGTCTTCAGGCCGTCGCCATCGCCGCTCAGACCATCATGTGCGGTTGGGGCGACGTGATTGTCGCCGGGGGCGTGGAGAGCATGAGCTTGGTACCCATGGGCGGCAACAAGATGGCCCCCAATCCCTACCTCGTCGAGAACCTGCCAGAGGTCTACCTGGGTATGGGCCTCACCGCTGAGGAGGTTGCCGGCCAGTACTCCGTCAGCCGCGAGGACCAGGACCGGTTTGCCGTCGCCAGCCACCAGAAGGCAGTGGCGGCCATCAAGGACGGCAAGTTCCAGGGCGAGATCGCGCCCCTCAACGTGGTCCTCAGGGAAATGGGTCGCGACGGCAAGGTGGCCAAGAAGGCTATCCTCTTTGACACCGACGAAGGCGTTCGGGCCGACACCAGCCTGGAGGCTCTGGCCAAGTTAAAGCCGGCCTTCCGGCAGGGTGGGTCAGTCACGGCCGGCAACTCCTCGCAGACCAGCGACGCGGCGGCGGCCGTGGTTGTGATGGAGGCCAAGAAGGCCGCCAAACTTGGCCTCACCCCGCTGGCCGTGTTCAGGTCTTTCGCCGTCGGCGGGGTGGCCCCCGAGGTCATGGGTATCGGCCCTGTTGAGGCCGTTCCCAAGGCTCTGAAGTACGCCGGGCTCAAGCTCGGGGACATCGACCTCTTCGAACTCAACGAGGCCTTCGCCGCCCAATCGGTGGCCGTGATCAAGACCTTGGGCCTCGACCCGGATAAGGTCAACGTGAACGGCGGGGCCATCGCCCTGGGTCACCCACTCGGGTGCACCGGGGCCAAGCTCACCGTGACCCTGCTCAACGAGATGGCCCGCCGCAAGTCCCGCTATGGTGTCGTCACAATGTGCATCGGCGGCGGCATGGGCGCGGCGGGAGTGTTCGAGAGGGCGGGGTAGGGAGAGAACCAAGACCCCGATGATTTAGGTGAGCTAGGGCGGCGGGAACGCATCCGCCGCCCTAGTCTTGCCGCGGGGTCGCTTCTTCCGGGCGACGGGCCTAGACACCAGACGCGCGCCTTTATGACGGCGGGTCAGAAGGAGTCAGCCGTCTCTTGGTGGAAATGAACGGTCCCGCTGTCACTGGATCCCCTGAACCAGGAGCCACGAGGGCTCCATTTCTGGAGGCGTCTTGCTATGACGGAAGAGAAAGGATCCGTCCAGAGAGCCGAATCCGAGGACAACCGAACCGAGCATGAGTCGATGATGGCCCGGATGGCGGCCGACCACGAGGCCAACCGGATCGACCACGAGGCCAACCGGATCGACCACGAGGCCAACCGGGCCGCGCACGAGTCGATGATGGCCCGGATGACGGCCGGGTTCGAGGCCAACCGCGTCGAGCACGAGTCGATGATGGCCCGGATGACGGCCGGGTTCGAGGCCAATCGCGTCGAGCACGAGTCGATGATGGCCCGGCTCGACGGTCTCGACCGGGCGATGGTCAAGCTCGGCGTGGAGTTCGAGCAGCACAGGCGCGATACGAGAGTGTTGGCCGACGGCATCCTTGGACTGGTTCGGAAAACCGAAGTCCTTGAGCGGGCCGACGTGGCCCTCGACTGCCGGGTGACCAAACTCGAGATCCGCTGTCAGTGACGGCCTCACTCGTCGGCGCCGGCTGAGCCGGTCCGCCGGCAGGCCCACTCGTTCGTCTGGACCAACTCAAACCCCAGCCGGTAGTACAGGCCCCGGGCGGGCTCGTTGCCCACGACCACGGAGGTCCGGGGATGGGGGTAACCCCTGTTGAGGAGAAGGTCCAAGCAGAACAGGGTCAGGATCCTACCGTAGCCCTGACCCTGGTGGCCGGGCGCCACGCCGATGTCGTCGATGGAATCGCCCTCCACCGCCGCCTCGCCGACCAAGGTTCCCTCTCCGAATGCCAGGAAGATGTCGTCCCTATGGGCCACGAAGTAGTCTCGGCGCTCGGGCGTGCTGTTCATCTCGCGGACGTTGTGCGGCCGGAAGTCGTGGGATCGGCGCATGGGTTCGAAGGTGTCGCCGACGAGGCGGACATAGGCCTCGAAGTGACGGTCGTCGTAGGGCCGGATGTCCAGGGACAACCCGATACCCGGGACTTCCAGAGGGGCGCCCTCGGAGGGACCGAGGGTCATGACCGGCCCGGCTAGGCCGGGCCGCCGCCCGCCGCGGTAGATGAGTTCGTCCAGGTCGTACCAGACCTCAAACTCTCGTCCGGCGTAGAAGGCGCGCGCGTCAGACACGTCCTCGCGCCGAAGGCCGGCGCCTGAGGCGTCACGCGCGCCCGCGCCACCGATCCCGCCAGCGGCGCCACCACCGCCCCCGGCGTCGGCCCGGTACTTGGCCGTGATTCTTCCGGACCCAGTGAGCCGCTCCATCCCGGCCTCGAACAGACGGCGCCCCACGCCTCGCCGGCGATGAGCGGGATCCACATAAAGGCGGATATCCCGCTCTCCGGGCTTTTCCTCGCGGGTTCCGACGAAACCCCGCAGCCGGCCACGAGCCTCGTCGACCATAACGGAGTAGGCCTCCAGAGCCCGACGGAAGCTCGCGATGGGCGTATTGTCTCCGGCCTGGAACATGCGGACGAGTCCCTCAAGGTCCTCCGGGAGAAAGTCACGGATCAAGTGGGGCCTCACCTCGGCTCGGTCCGGCTTGAGCCTGACTCGGTCTGGCTTGAAGTTTGACCCACGCGGGGCGGCCGGCATACTCTCCGTGCCGCGGGCGTCGGCTTCGGGTAGTCTTAGCGGTAGCTTCCGGTAGTCCTAGGAGTAGGTTCTCCCGATTGGTCCTGCAGGACGACCCGGTCTCCGGCCGAAACTGTCGGCGGTAACCTCAGGCCGTGAGGGCAGTAGGGCCGTGAGGGTGGCGAGGCCGTGAGGGCCGTTTACCATGGTGGGGGTGGAAGTTGTGGGCTTTGATCTTCCTTGGCTCAACGCTCTGCTCTGGCTCGTCGTCGGCTACCTTCTGGGTTCGTTTCCATCCGGTTTCCTGGCTTCCCGCCTCTTTGGCGGCCGGGACATCCGGCAGGTGGGTTCGGGCAGCGTCGGCGGGATGAATGCTCTCCGCAACGTGGGACCTGTGGCGGGGATCCTGACCGGGCTTTTCGACGTCGGCAAGGGGGCCCTCGCCGTGTGGCTGGCCTGGCGTCTGGGAAGTGGTTCCTGGGCCCCTCTCGCGGCCATGGTCGGGGCCGTGGCCGGGCATAATTGGATGCTCTACCTCGGTTTCAGGGGAGGCAAGGGGCTCGGCACGACCCTCGGTTCGCTGCTCGTCCTCGACCCGATCCTGGCCCTTGTCTTTCTGGGCCTCATCGGCCTGGGCGCTCTGGTCACGCGGGACACCAATGTGGGCGCGGGTCTGGCCGCCCTGGTCCAGCCCATCGCCTTGGGCCTGGCCGGCGGCTGGGACCCGGCCTGGATCGTCGCGGGGATTGGGCTGGCCGTGGTCATCGCCGCGAAGCACCGGCCGGATTTCGCGGCCTACCGGGCCGGCCGGCGGCGAATGGTGTAGGCGGAGGCGTGACTGAGTCCCCCATGTTGCCGGCCAGGGCCTTGGTCGTCCTTGCCCGGAGGGGCAAGCTCTGGTAGGCTGGCTTGGAAGCTGAGGTTCTAAGGAGGGTCCACCCACGGTTTCGGGAGTCGCTCATGTCATCCTGGCCCCGGGTCGGGAGAAAAGGGTCCGCGGCGGTCACCCCTGGGTCTTCGCCACCGAAGTCGCCGGCATTCGCGGCCACTACGAACCAGGGGACCATGTGGACGTTGTCACCAGTCGCGGCGGGTTCGTCGGACGCGGCTACGTCAACCCGGCCTCGCAGATCATCGTCCGCCTCCTGAGCCGCCGCCAGGACGAGATCATCGACGAGGATTTCTACCGCGGACGGGTGCGCGAGGCCGTGGCCTACCGCCGGATGCTTCTTGCCCTCCCGCGCTGTCCGCGCGACGGGCCGGCTGTCTCTTTAGGCGAGGCAACCACCGAACTCCCCGCCGACATCGGCCAACGGGCCTTTCGCCTCATTTTCGCCGAAGCCGACTACCTTCCGGCATTCATTGTCGACTACTTTGCCGGCCATCTTGTCTTTCAGGCTCTGGCCCTCGGCGTGGACGTCATCAAGGATGTGCTGGTTCGCCTGGTCCGGGAGGAGGCCGTAGCGGCCGGCTTCCCCGTTCTGGGGGTTTACGAGCGGGACGACGCTCCCGTGCGCGGTCTGGAGGGCCTGCGTTTGACGGCCGGGTCCTTTTGGGGCGAGGCCCCACCCCGCGTCACCATCCGGGAGAACGATGTCTCTATGATTGTCGACATCGCCGGTGGGCAGAAGACCGGCTACTTCCTCGACCAGCGCGAGAATCGGGGGGCCATTGAGCCCTACATTCGCGGGGCCGCGGACACCGCCCTCAGGACCGCGGGCGCCACCCTCCCCGGGCGAGTCGGCGCCCGGGTCCTCGACTGCTTCTGCTACACGGGGGGCTTCGCCCTGGCCGCCGCCAGGTCCGGGGCGGCTGAGGTCCTCGGGGTGGACTCGTCGGCCGAAGCTGTCGCCCTGGCCCGGGAGAACGCGCGGCTCAACGGTTTCGGTGACGTGCTCGACGGCCCCGTCTCCTTCGTGGAGGCCAATGTTTTCGATTTCCTGCGCCAGGCCGAGGTCGATGGCCTCTCCTGGGACGCGATTCTCCTCGATCCCCCGGCCTTCGCCAAGAACAAGGCTGCCCTCCCGGGCGCCCTGCGCGGCTACAAGGAGATCAACCTGCGGGCCATGCGCCTCATCCCGCCCGGAGGCTACCTCATCACCTCGTCCTGCTCCCAGCACGTGTCGGAAGACCTTTTCCGCGAGATGCTGGCCTCGGCCGCGGCCGACACGCGCCGCCGGGTTCGCGTGGTCGAGGTCCGCTCTCAGGCCAAGGACCATCCCACTCTTCCGTCCGCCCCGGAAACGCGGTACCTCAAGTTCTTCGTCCTCAAGGTGGAGTGAACCGGGCGGAGCGAAGTACGGCGCCGTCCTCTTCATTGACCGTAGAGTTCGGCCCTTAGTAGCCGTTCTATCGCCTCTTGCTCCGCCCTTGCGCACAAGTGGCACTCTTCATCTCTTTGTGGGCGTATTATCGCCAATTGTCACATGCATGGTCCCGCTCTCCAAGTACAGGAGGAAATGGCTGGGCAGGTAGGAATATCTACGTTTGCATTCCCGTGATCCCGGCGGACCCCGCCGCGGGTCGGGGGATGGAAAGATGGTAAACGAGGAGGTCGAGATGGCATATGAAGCTGAGGACCAGCATTATCGTCCTGGCTCTCGCCGCGATGCTGGCAGCCATGTTTGTTCCCGGCTGCAAGCTCGGAGGCGGAGAGAAGGTCCTGGTCATCGGGACCACTGACACGGCGGCTACTTTGGACCCCGCAGACTGCTACGACTATTTCGCCAGCAACATTCTCTACAACACGGCCGAGTGTCTCATTTCCTACGCCCCAGGAACGGCCGACATCATACCTAGCCTGGCCACGGGGTGGACGGCCAGCGACGACAAGATGAGCTACACCTTCACCATCCGGCAGGGCGTGAAGTTCCAGGACGGAACAGACCTGGACGCGAACGCGGTCAAGTTCTCCCTCGACCGGGCCATGACCATGGGCGGCAATCCGGGCTTCCTCCTGGATCCGATCAAGGACGTCGTGGTCACCGGTGACTTCGAGGTGCGGATCGACCTCAACTACGCCTGCGCGCCGTTCGTCTCCATGCTCGGCTACACCGTCGGGTCCATCATCTCCCCGACGGCCTACGCCGACTACGTCGAGCCCGGCACGTGGCTGCCGAACCAGGTCGTGGGCACCGGCCCCTACACCCTCACCGAGTTCGTCGAGGGCGACCACATCACCCTAGTCCGAAACGAGACCTACTGGGGCACCCCGCCCTTCGCCGAGAGGGTCGTGCTCAAGCAGTACAGCAACAGCTCGGCTCTCAAGATGGCTCTGGAGAAGGGCGAGATTGACGTCGCCTACCGAACCTTCGCCCCTCTCGAAGAGGAGAGCCTCCTGGCCAACGGCAAGCTCGTGGCTGAGCGAGGCCAGAGCCCGGGCATTCGGTTCATCGTCATGAATGTGACCAAGGCGCCCTTCGACAACATCAATGTCCGCAAGGCCATGGCCTACGCCGTGGACCGGGCGGCCATCAACGACACCGTCTTCCAGGGCAGCGTTACTCCGTTCTACTCGCTGATCCCGGACGGGATGTGGAGCTACAAGCCGGTATTCAAGGACATCTACGGCGAGGCCCCAGATCTGGAGCAGGCCAAGGCCGAGTTGGCCCTGGCCGGCTACTCGGAGACCAATCCTCTCCCGATCCAGTTCTGGTACACCCCGACCCACTACGGCGACACCGAGGCCAACTTGGCTCAGGTCCTGAAGAGCCAGCTCGAGGCCACGGGGGTTTTCCAGGTCGAACTGATGAACTCGGAGTGGGGCCGTTACGTCGACGACCTCATGGCCGGTAGCATGGGCGTCTTCATGCTCGGCTGGTATCCCGACTACCTCGACCCCGACGACTACGTGACCCCCTTCCTCACTGAGGCCGGGGCCATCTCCATGGGCGCCTTCTACGATGACGCGGCCATGACGGCCCTCATCCAGGAGGAGTTGGCCGAGACCACCGTCGCGGACCGCACTGAGACCTTCGGTCTGATCCAGGACCAGTTGGCTCTGGACGTGCCCTATGTCCCGCTCTTCCAGAAGCCTCAGTTCGTAGCCACGCGGAAGAACGTCAAGGGCGCCCTGCTTGAGCCCCTGATGATCCTGCGCTACTACCTCATCACCAAGGACGGCTGGAAGTAGACACAGAAGACCCTAGGCCGGGGGAACCACCCCTTCTCGGGGTGGTTCCCCCGGCGGAAGGTCGGGTGCGGGAGGGGACAGCGTGGGTCGGAAGTCCGGGAGTCTGCTCAACTACATCATCGTGCGCCTGCTTCTGACCCTGCCGATGGTCTTTATCCTCCTGACCTTGGTCTTCGTGCTTCTTCGCGTTGCCCCCGGAGATCCGGCCTCAGCCATGCTCGGTGGCCACGCCTCGGTGCAAGTAATCGAGGAACTGCGGCAGCAGATGGGCCTGGACGACCCCATCCTGGTTCAGTACGGCCGCTATCTCGGCGAAGTCTGCCGGGGTGATTTCGGCATCTCCTTCCGATTCAAGGTTCCGGTCTGGGACCTCATCCGAAACCGCCTCTCGGCCACGCTCGAGCTGGTTATCTTCGCCTTCATCATCGCCGTAGCCATCGGCTTGGCCGTCGGGGTGTTTTCGGCCAACAGGCGGGGCAAAATCTGGGACTTTCTCGGCGATTCCTACGGCATTCTGAGTTACGCCTTCCCGATCTTCTGGATCGGGATTATGGCCCAACTCTTCTTCGGGGTCTACCTCGGATGGCTGCCCACTTCGGGACGGTTTCCGGGCGTGATCGTGCCGCCGGTAACCCACACCGGGCTCCTTCTCATCGACAGTCTCCTTGAGGGCCGCCTGGACAAGTTCCTGGTCACCCTCAAGTACCTCATCCTACCGAGCCTGATTCTCGGCATCGCCATCTCGGGCGTTTTCGCCCGCATGGTCCGGACCAACATGCTCCAAACCCTCAAAGCCGACTACGTTGTGGCCGCCAGAGCCCGCGGAGTCAAGGAGCGCTGGGTGAGCCTCAGGCACGGCCTCCGAAACGCGATGGTTCCGGTGGTCACCATGCTGGGGCTCCAGTTCGCCGTGCTTCTCGGGGGCGCGGTCCTGACCGAAACAACCTTTAACTGGCCGGGTCTGGCCAGCTTCCTTGTGCAGCGTCTCTTGGAACGAGACTACCCCTCGGTGCAGGGTATCGTTACCGTCTTTGCCTTGATGGTAGCCGGGGTGAGCATTCTGATTGACATCATCAACGCCTTGATCGACCCGAGGATCAGGTACTAGACAGACCGGAAGTCGGCGACGCCTGTCGCCGACGCTGGGGCTGGACGGAGGCGGAAAGACTTGCGCAGGATCTGGGCGAGACTCAAGGGCGAGTTGTTCACGATCAGCGGCTTGCGGATCGTGATCGGCCTGATTATCGTCCTCTTCTACCTGCTGGTGGCTGTCTTGGCTCCGGCTCTGTCTCCGTTCGATCCGGAGAAACTCGGCGTCGGCGAGATGCTCCAGACCCCCGACTCCACTTACCACTTCGGGACGACCTATCTCGGCTACGATCTTTACAGCCGGACCATCTACGGGACCAGGACAGCCCTGGAGATTGTGCTCATGGCCACTCTCATCGCCGTGCTCATCGGGGTGCCCCTGGGGCTCGTGTCGGGCTACCTCGGCGGCTGGCTCGACCGGATCCTCGTCCTGGTCATGGACTCCGTCTACTCCTTCCCCGACCTCATCCTGGCCATTGTCATCGCCGCCGTTTTGGGCAGCGGCCTCCTCAACGCCGCCGTGGCCGTGTCCGTGGTCTACATTCCCCAGTACTTCCGGGTGACCCGGAACCACACTCTCTCGGTGCGCGAGGAGACTTTCGTCGAGGCGGCCCGCGCCCTGGGGGCCTCCAAGTTGGACATCATCCGTCGTTACATTTTCCCGAACGTCTCTCAGTCGATCCCGGTCATCCTGACCGTGAACTCGGCCGACGCCATCCTCACCCTGGCCGGCCTCAGCTTCCTCGGTTTTGGGATCACCCCGCCCAAGCCGTTTTGGGGGCTGGACATAAGCGAGGCCTGGCGGTACATGACCATGACCAAGGACTACCCGCAGATCTGGTGGTGGACGGCCATTCCCGGCTTTGCCATCGTCATCCTGATCGTGGGCTTCACCCTTTTGGGCGAGGGACTGAACGACATCCTAAATCCGCAGCTTCGGGAGAGCCAGCGATGAACACCTTAATGGCCCCAGGGACAAACTCGGCCGCCACGCCCGACGCCGAAGTGGTTCTCTCCATCCGCGGCCTCAATACCTACTACCACACCAAGAGGCGGATGGTGAAAGCCTGCCAGAGCGTGAACCTGGACCTCCGCAAAGGCGAGGTCTTCAGTCTCGTGGGCGAGAGCGCCTGCGGCAAGTCGACCCTGGGTATGACGCTGATGAACCTCCTACCCGACCGGACCGAGCTTGGGGGCGAGGTCGTCTTCGAGGGGCGAAACCTCCTGACTCTGGCTTCCGAGGAGCTCCGGCAAATCCGGGGCAAGAAGATCGCCCTCATCTTCCAAGATCCCATGACCCGCATGGATCCCCTGATGACGGTTGAGGAGCACTTTTCCGAGACCCTGAAGTCCCACGAGGACATCGAGCGAAAGGAAGCCAGGCGCCGGGCCGCGGTGGCCCTCGACGCGGTCGGGGTTCCGCCCAGCCGGCTTCGGGACTACCCCCACCAGTTCAGCGGGGGCATGAGGCAGAGGATTATGATCGCCCTGGCCCTCGTCTTCCACCCGGCCCTGCTCATTGCCGACGAGGCCACCACGTCCCTGGACGTGGTCGTGCAGGCCCAGATCCTGCGCCTTCTGCGGCAACTCAAGGACAGGTACGGCTTGACCATCCTCAACATCACCCACGACCTGGGCGTGGTGGCCGAGATCAGCGACCGGGTGGCCGTGATGTACGGCGGTCGTGTGGTCGAACAGGGAACGGCCGAGGAAGTCTTTCACCGGGCGGCCCACCCCTACACCAAGGGGCTTCTCTCGTCCGTCATCCACATGGGCTCGACCAGCCTGTCCTGGATCGACGGTATGCCTCCCGATCTGGGGCATCCCCTCCCGGGTTGTCCCTACACGCCCCGCTGCGATCGCCGGGTACCGGTCTGCGACGGCGGTTTCCCGGATGAGCGCGAGCTCAGCCCGACTCATCGCTTCTGCTGCGTCAACCCGTCGGGCGAGGGTCCGGGCGCCTCGGGCGGGCGTGAGGCGCGGCTGGGCGAGGGTCGAAGGGGAGGGGCGAGTCCTAGATGACGAGTGGGGGAAGTCCTCCCAAGATCGCCGTCCGCGGCCTGCGCAAGTACTTCCCGGTCGGTGGAACGCTCTGGAACAAGATTGCCGGCGGCCAACCACTGGTCAGGGCTGTCGACGGTCTCGACTTCTCTATCGAGAAGGGCGAGGTCTTCGGTCTTCTGGGTGAGAGCGGGAGTGGCAAGACCACTGTCGGGCGCTTGGTCCTGGGTCTCGTCGGCGCGAGCGAGGGGGAGATCCTCCACGACGGCCGGCCGGTCACCACCCGACTCAATCGGCGGCTGCGGTCCCAACTTCAGATTATCTTCCAGGATCCGATGGCCTCGCTGAACCCGGCCATGACTATCTTCCAGGGCATCGAGCACGCTCTCCTCATCCACACCGAACTCGGCCGGGCCGAGAGAACGGCCAGGGTCCAGGCCATAATGGAGAAGGTCGGGCTCGTCCCGGCGGAAGCCCTGGCGGCGGCCTACCCGGCCGACCTCTCCGGCGGTCAGCGCCAGCGCGCGGTGATAGCTCGGGCCATGATCCTGGGTCCGGACTTCGTCGTCGCCGACGAACCTGTCTCCATGCTGGACATGTCCATCCGGGCCCGGGTCCTGAAGCTCCTGCTCGACCTGAAGAATGAGTTCGGTCTGACCTACCTCTTTATCACCCACGACCTGGCCACGGCCAAGTTTGTCTGTGACCGCATCGCTATCATGTACCTCGGCCAGATCGTGGAGATCGGCCCGTCGGAAGCTATCTTCAGAAAGCCGCTCCATCCCTACACGAAAGCTCTGATGCGGGCCATTCCCGTCCCCGACCCCCGCCAGGCCGGTGACAAACAACTGCCCAAGGGCGAGATTCCCGACGCCGTCCGCCCGCCGGCGGGTTGCCGCTTTCACCCCCGCTGCTCCGAGGCCCTGCCCACCTGTGGTTGGGAGCCGCGGGACTTGCGGGATCTCATCGACCGGCACCTCCTCGAACTGGCCGGACTTGAGGGCGCCCGGCCCGACCTGCCGACGCGCGAGGATCTGGCCCGTCGAGTTCTGGTCCTGCCGAACCGCGAGGCCGTTGTCCGCCTCCTTGAACGAGAACGGGACGAGAGCACCCCCCTGGCCCAAGCCATCACGTCCGTGACGACGGCCCCCAAGGCCATCGAAGTGGCCTTCCCGGCTCCGGAGGACGTGCCGGACGTGTCTTGCGACGGCCGCCGCGTGAAATGCCTCCGGGTCGACCTCGGCTAGAACCGCTTCTTACCCCCGACAGGACTCGCCCCGTCTCGATGGAATTGATGGGGCCAGGACGGTCGTGTTGATGGCCGCCGGCAATGATCGCTGCCATGGTAGTACCTTGGCCGCAAGGGGTGAGCGTGGGGATGAAGATAGAGTGGAAACCAAGTCGTAGAATCCTCTACAGAATCGTGGCCGGCGTGGTCGTCTGCCTCGTCGCCGTAACCGGGGTCTTTGCCTACCGCTCGTGCATTCCGGGCCTTGTCTTCGAAGATGGACGGGCCTTCGCCGCCACACTTGAGCCGCTGTTCGCGGACTCGCTGGGGGTGGCCTCCGACTCGACCTTCACCCTAACCCTCGGGGAGGCCGTGCCGCTGGCCGCCGTTCGGGCAGCCTTCTCCATCGAACCGGCGGTCGAGTTCACCGTGAAGTCGGCGGGCGAAGAGGGTAAGGTCTTCAAGGTCACTCCCGACGAACCCCTGGCGCCCGACCACGTCTACCGTTTCGCCCTCAATCTGGCCGGATCGAACGAGCCGGGTTACAGTTGGGCCTACCAGGTAGCGAGCCAAGTGCGGGTCGTGGGCTGTCTACCCGGCGACCGCTCGGCGGGCGTGCCGACCTCTACCGGCATCGAGATCGAGTTTAGCCACGATGGGGTCAATGACCCGGGCTCCTACTTCTCGATCTCGCCATTCGTGCCCGGAACCTGGGAACGCCACCGCCGCACCCTCGTCTACGTCCCGCGCACGAGCCTCACCCCGGGCAGTCTCTACACCTGCACTCTGAAGAAGGGTCTGGGGGTTCAGGGTAGCGACGCCGTGCTGGCCGAGGACTACACTTTCTCCTTCGAGACCGAGGAGCGCGGAGAAAATCGTGACGCGGGTTTCTGGTTTTACATCGACAGCGGGGAAGCGGAGTTTGCCCCGACGGAAGCTCCGTTTTTCACCGTGAACTACGGGAAAGACGGTGGGGAGTCGGGGGCCGGGCCCACGATTGCCACCAAGGTCTCCCGCTATCGTGACTCGGCCGCCTACCTTACGGCCCTGGTCGAGCGGGATAAGATTCCCTACTGGGCCTATGTGACCCGCCAGACCTGGGCGCCGTCTACCGCCGGGCTGGAGCCGGTCCTGGAGGCCGATCTCGAGATTCAGACCTACGAGTGGCAGAGTTATGTCGCCCTGCCCGGCCCTCTCGAACCAGGTTACTACCTGGTCTCTTTCCGCCTGGCGCCCTTCGCCTACTACGCTTGGGTCCAGGTGACCGACCTCTCCTGCTACGCCGTGGCGGCCACCAATGACACGGTTCTCTGGTTCAACAGCCTTAAGGCCGGAAGTCCGGTGGGAAGCGTGGCCGTCCGCCAGCCTCCCGGGGGAGCGCCCCTGGGCACCTCGAACGCCGATGGTCTGGTCCGGTTCACCACGCCCCAGGCCATTGCCGACCCGGTCATCTCCAACGGGTCTTTCGAGCCCGGCGCCCAGTTTTATGTGACGGCCAAGGCCCCTGACGGATCGGAACTGGTTTTGAACCTGTCGCCCGGCTGGAACCCCTACGACGAGCAAACACGTCTAATCGACAACTTCTGGTCCTACCTCTACACCGATCGCCCGCTCTACCTGCCCGACGACACCGTCAGGTTCTGGGGCGTGATGGAGCCCAGAAATCTCGGTGTCACCGACATTTCCCGCATCGGAGTGGAGCTCCGGACCTCCAACTACTGTTGGGAGGGTCCCTTGGGGTGGGGTGGAACGGGAGAAGGTGACGCCACTCTCGTTTCGGCCCAAGAGGTCGAGGTCAAGCGGCACACTTTCGACGGCAGCGTGGCCCTGCCCAACCTCCGGCCGGGCTACTACCGGCTGGAACTGACCTACGACGGGGTGGTCTTCGGCACTCAGTACTTCGAAGTGGCCACCTACTCCAAGCCCGCCTACCGCGTCACCCTGACCTCGGACAAGAGGGCCGTCTTTGTCGGCCAGGCCGTCCGCTACAACCTCGACGCGAGTTTCTTCGAGGGCACCCCGGTCTCCGAGATGCGCTTCGGTTACACGCTTTGCGACGGGGACACCACGCTCTCCGGGATCCTGACCACCGACGTTACCGGCCGGGCGGCTCTGACGAACACTCCGACCCGCGGGACCGACCCGTTCGGCGTCGAGCGCCGGAACTACCTCAACGCCAACGCCAACCTCCCCGAGACCGGCCTGATCTACGCCGACTGCGGGGTGCGGGTCTTTGAAAAGGATGTGGCCCTGAGAGTTTCCGCCACGGCCGAACCGACGGCGACGACGATCGAGGCCAAGATGAACAAGGTGACCCTGGACAAGATCAACGCCCCCGGCTCGGATGTTGGCTGGGGAGAGGAGAGCTACCTCGGCGACCCCGTCGCCGACCGGAGCATAAGCGGGCAGCTTCTGGAGATTCGCTGGGAGGCCCGCGAGACAGGCCAGTACTACGACTTCGTCCAGAAGATTACCAGGAAGACCTATGACTACACGGAAGTCCGGGTCCCGATCCAGGGCTTCACTATGACCACGGCCGCCGACGGGACGGCCTCCTGGACGTTCACCCACGATCCCGCCAAGAGCTACTACGCGCGCCTTGACTCCCAGGACGATTCCGGGCGGGCCACCGCCGCCGAGCTCTACTTCCACGGCGGGTCCTTCATCGGACCCGACTACGGCTATCGTTGGTACTACTTGGCGACCCCGGATCGGGAATCGGCTACATACACCGTCGGTGAGACGGCCACGGTCGTGGTCCAGGAGCGAGAGACGACCGTCCCGTCCCGGGCCAGAGGCTTTCTCTTCTACACCGGTCGCCAGGGTCTGGACGTGGTCACGGTTGAAGACGACCCGGAGTACTCCCTGACCTTCGAGGAAGGGTTCATTCCCAACACCAACGTCGGCGCCGTCTACTTCGACGGCCGGTACTACAACGAGGTCGGGTCGCGCCTGATCGGCTTCGACTACTCCGGACGCGAGCTTCAAGTGACCGTGACCACCGACAAGGAAAGCTACGCTCCCGGAGACCGGGTCGTCTTCGGGGTAGAGGTCAAGGACAACGAAGGACGGCCGGTGGGGGCGGAGGTCAATCTCTGCCTGGTCGACGAGGCCCTCTTCGCCCTGAGCGGACAGTCGGTCGACCTTCTCTCCAGTCTCTACGGCCGGACCATCGGCGACTACGTCTTCTTGACCCGCGGTTCCCACTACCGTAGGCTGCTGGGTGGTGGAGGGGCGGAGTGCGGCGGCGAGGGTGGCGGCCGGCAGGACTTCAAGGACGCGGCCCTCTTTGAGAGCCTAACGACGGGCGCCGATGGACAGGGCACGGTCGAGACGGTCCTTCCGGATAACCTCACCTCCTGGCGCCTGACCTACCAGGCCTACGCCTCGGGCGTCCGGGCCGGCAGCGGCAGCCTGGACGTTCCGGTCCGCCTGCCCTTTTTCGTCGAGCTATCCATGAACCAGACCTACCTGGCCGGTGACGGTCCGATTATCCAGGCCCGCGCCTACGGGGCGGCCCTTCCGTCCGGGACGGCCGTGACCTTCGCGGCCCAACTGGCCCGGCTGAAGACCGACGGCGCCTACGAGCCGGTGGACCTCTCTCCGGTGGCCGGGACATCCTTCAAGCCGGCGGACATCGACCTGGGACGTCTTGAGAAGGGCAACTACAGGCTGACGGTGACCGGCCAGGCCACTCCGGCCGGCGGCCAGGTTCTCCAAGACACTCTGACCAAACCCATTGAAGTCCTGGACACCTATCTCCGCCTCGATCGCATGGACTACTACGAGGTGAGCGAGGGGCTCACGGTAACCGCTGAACCGGGCGAGTTGGCCACCCTGACTTTCTGCGATCAAGAGCGGGGGAAATACCTGGGGATGCTCTGGCGGCTCTCGGGCAGTGGCCGTCGCCTGGACATGAAGGCGGCCGCCGTCGTGGCTCGCCGGCTTCTCCTGGAGCACTTCGAATACGCGGAAGAGCTGATCGGAGCGCCTCCCACGGCCAGCGAACTCCTCACCTGTCAGAGGAGTGAGGGCGGGATCGCCCTCCTACCCTACGCCGACGCCAGTCTCGAACTTACGGCCAAGGTGGCTGCCCTGGGCGAGGTCGGCTTCGACCGGGACGGGCTTCTGTCCTATCTGGGCCAGGTCTATGACGACGAGACCCAAAGCCGGGAGAGATTCATCATCTCCCTCTACGGTCTGGCCGCCCTGGAACAGCCTGTCCTGAGCGATCTCCGGAAGGTGGCCTCCGAGCCGGATCTCTCCGTGAAAGAGAAGCTCTACGCCTGCCTGGGCCTGATTGAACTGGGCGATGAGGAGACGGCCAGAGACATCTTCGGTGGCGTCCTCGAAGCCTCGGGCGACCGTATTGGCCCGCTGCTCCGGCTCAACGTCAGCCGCGACCAGGAAGAGATCATTGCCGCCACATCCCTGGCGGCGGTTGTCGCGGCCGGGCTAAAGATGCCCGACAAGACCGCCCTCTTCGAGTACCTCCTCGACAACGTGCCCTGGGAGGAACTGAACTTCCTGGAGATGAGCCGTTTCCTCGAAGTGACCGTTCCGTCGGCGCCCTCCACCTCGGTCTCCTTCACTCTGGGGCCCGACGGAAAGAACGTGAGCTTGAAGCCGGGCGAGACCTACACCTGCCTGCTCCCGGCGGAGGACCTGCCGAGCCTCGACTTCACCAAGGTCCAGGGCAAGGTCGGCCTCTGCGTTGCCTACCGGTCGGCGGCAGATCTCTCCCAGACCAGGATTGGCGGTGGCGAGGCCAGCCTGTCCCGCGACTACTTCGTCGGCGGAAGGAAGGTAACCACCTTCGGCGCGGGGGATGTGGTCAAGGTTGTCCTGGGCTGGGGGGTCACGGGCCAGGCGCCGGAAGGCCCGTACCAGTTGGTCGACTTCCTGCCCTCCGGTCTCAAAGCCGTGCCGCGGGTCTACGAACTGGGGATCAGCGACTCCGAGGTGGACTATCCGGCCGAGGTCGACGGGCAGAAGGTGACCTTCAACATCTACGTCGACTCGGGGCCGATCGACCCCGCCACGGGGAAGCCGGCGCCACGGGGTGGTTCCGGCACGGTCACCTACTACGCGAGGGTCGTTTCCCTCGGGCAGTACCAGGCCGACCCGGCCATTCTCGTTCACGTGAAGAGCGGCGAGATCTTCGCCGCCACGGGCAAGGATGAACTTGCGATCAAGCCGTAGATCGCGGACCGTTCTCGCCGTGGCGATCCTGTTTCTCGCCACCGGCCCCGCCCTCGCGGGCTGCGCCGTTTCGCGGGCGGCCGGAGACGAGGCGGTCCGGCGAGCGGAGGCAAAGGCGGCGACGCCCGCCCACGCCGATCGCTTCGCCGACTCGGCCGGCCTCAAGGCGGCGGTGGACGGCGCGGCCCGGGTGGTAGAGGATCTGCGCCTAGCGGCACAAGGTCCGAACGGAGCGATGGAGTGGGTGGCCGCGGTTGTCCCGCACCATCTGGTGGCCGGACACCTTCCGGCCGGACTTCTCGCCTATCTCAGGGTCCGGCCGCCGGAGACCCTCGTCATCGTGGGGCCGGACCATTTCGGACGAGGGCCAAGCGTGGGAACCGACTACGCCTCCTGGCGCACGGCCTGGGGCGACACGGCGGCCGACGACGGACTTGTCTCGGCCCTCCTCGAGGCCGGGCTGGCTCAGGAGGCCTGGACAACCCTGGACGGCGAGCACTCCATAGGGGCCCTCATGCCGCTGGTCAAGTTGTACTTGCCCGAGACCAGAGTGGTTGCCCTCACGCTACGGAGGGGTGTCACCCTCAAGGAGGCGGCGGTCCTGGGTAGCTTCCTCCGGGAATGGACCACCGCCACCAGGGGGGACGTCTTCGTCGTGGCTTCGGTCGACTTCTCCCACTACCTCCCGCGCTCCCAGGCCGAGGACAGGGACGAACTCACCCTGGCCGCCCTGACGCGAGCCGACTGGCCCACCCTGTTCGGGATGGGGCCCTCGAACCTGGACTCGCCCGGCGCCCTGGCGGTGGCCTTCGCCTTCGCCGGCAAGATGGAGCAAACCCGGTTCCAGGTCGTCGAGCACACTAACTCCGCCGGGCTCCTGGGCCGGCCGGACCTGCCCGAAACGACCAGCCACTTTCTCTTGACCATCGCCAGGACGGATCCGTAGCCGGCGCGGCCCTTTGGTTGGCGCCTGACAGGTACTGGCGTGGTTGGCTAGAGAACCCCGGGACGGAAGTCTCTTGAATGACCCCCAGGAAATCGCCCCTCGGAGCGAAAGGTGTGACAGGACCTCTTCGGTCGGGTCCGCGCGGTTAAGCCCGACCGGGCAAAGGAGGTGCAAAGATGAAAAAGAGAACCAGTTGGAGTAAGCTAGCGGCCTGCTTAATCGCTCTTACCCTCATTCTCACCTTCTCGGTCTCGTCGGCTCTAGCCGAAGACCCGGTCACCGACCCGGTCACTGATCCGGTCACCGACCCGGTCACTGATCCGGTCACCGACCCGGTCACTGATCCGGTCACCGACCCGGCGCCGGTCCCCTTCACGACCACGGGGGTTGTCGTGGCCTACAGTCTTTCGGGAGTGATCTCCTGCCTGCCGGACAGCGACACCAACGAGGACACCGACGACGGGACGACTGATCCGGATGACGGGACGACCGATCCGGTTGACGGGACGACCGATCCGGTTGACACCACGGACCCGGTCGAGGAGGAGCCTGCTCCGGCCGGCCCATACATCACCGTGACCAACGAGACCGGCGAGTACCTCTACCCCGTGGCCGAAACCTTCACCATCGTGGCCCCTACGGCCGAAACGGGCGAGTACATCGTGAACATCGGTGATCTGGCCCAGGTGAGCGGCACCGACGGCGTGGTTGACAACATCATCGTCACACCCGCTGTCGTTCTCCCGAGCGGCAGGAGCCAGTACGCGGCGGTCCCCGGAATTGTTGAGACCATCGCGGTAACCGACATCGCGGTCAGGGCGAAAGACGGGCTGGTCTACACCTTCGTTGTCACGGAGGCCACGGCCGTCTACGCCGGACCGCTGACCCTGGCCATCACCGACGTCTCCGTCGGGGACCGGGTCGTCGTCAAGGGCGACGGCGCCGGGGGCGCCAAGTGGGTCCGGTTCATCGGCAAGTCGTCCAAGACCCTGCGGCATCGTTACGCTTACGGTAACGGTGAAGGCCCTCTCAACGGGGGCGCCAACGGCGCCTTGCTGAGCGGCGCCGACCAAGACGGCGGAAAGAACTCCGGTAACGGAAACGGGCGCGGTAACGGCGGTGGCAACGGCCGCGGCCGCGGACCGAAGGACTAGCGGATAGCAGAAGACGGATGCGTCTCCAGCGTCTCCAGCGTCTCACGGCAGCGGAGAAGGCCGGCCGGCCTTCTCCGCTGCTTCGGCCTCGCCCGCCGGCTCTCTTCCGCTCCTCCTGGGCCTCTCCGGTCCGGGTCGCCTCAGGCCTTGGCTTGCCCGGCCTTGAGTTTCTCGCGCTCCCTGAGTTCGCGCTTGAGGGCCTTGCCGGCCAGGCTGACGGGGATCTCGTCGACGAACTCGATCTCTCGGATCTTCTTATAGGGCGTCACTTGGGCGGCGACGAAACTCATGATCTCCTCGGCGCTCGTCACGGCGCCGGGCTTCAGGACGATGAAGGCCTTGGGCAGTTCGCCGGCGAGGGGATCGGGCTTGCCGACCACGGTGCAATTGGCCACGGCCGGGTGGGTGAAGAGAATCTCCTCAAGGTCGCGCGGATAGACGTTGTAGCCCTTGTAGATGAGCATGTCCTTCTTGCGGTCGAGCACGAACACGTAGCCGTCCTCGTCCATCCGTCCGATGTCACCGGTCAGAAGCCAGCCGTCCCGGAGCACCTGGGCTGTCTCCTCGGGCCGGCCCAGATAGCCCTGCATCACCTGGGGACCCTTGATGCAGATCTCCCCGGTTTCGCCGCCGACAAGCTCTCGGCTTGAGTCGTCGAGGTCGACGATCTTGACCTCCGTGTCGAAGATGGGAATGCCGACCGATCCGGGCTTGCGGAGGCCGGACCAGTTGGCCGGATTAGCCGTCGCCCCCATGGTGGCTTCCGTCAGCCCGTAGGCCTCCATGAGAACTCCCCCGCTGAGACGGCGCTCCATCTCGCCCAGAAGTTCCACCGGGAGCGGGGCGGCCCCGCTGGCCACCAGCCGGACCTGGGAGAGGTCGAAAGAGTCGATCTCCGGATGGTTCAGCATGGCTTGAAAGAGAGGCGGCGCGCCACCGAATACGGCCGCCGCGTGCCCGGAGATGTCTCGGAGGTAGGCGCCGGCGTCGAAACGCGGATGGACAACCATGGTCGCGCCCACGTAGACCGGGAAGTTCAGGTAGCCGATAACGCCCATGGCGTGAAACCATGGAACAACGATGATGGCCTTTCCCCGCCCGGGAGTCACGGGATACTCCCAGTGCTCACCCGGTCCAGTCGCCGGGCGATCGATATGGATGAGGCCGTCGCTTCCCCCCAGGACCGGGCGCCCTCCAGTGCACCAGTGGGCGAACTGCAGGGAGTTGGTCACCACGGTCTGGTGGGTGAGGATAACTCCCTTGGAGATGCCGGTCGTTCCGCCGGTGTAGGCCAGGTGGGCCACGTCCGAGCCGGGCTGGATGGTCACGGCCGGTGGCTCGGGAGAATGGGCGCCCAGGAGTTCCTGGAAGCTGTAGGTCTCGGGGCCGTAGGACGAGACATCCACCGGAGCAAACGGCGGGAGGACCTCCTGGATGCCGGTCACGATCACCCGCTTGACCCCGGTTTCAGCGCGCACGGCCATGACCGTGGCCATGAACATGTCCAGAGCCACTAGGGTTTTCGCTCCAGAATCATCCAACTGGTAGCGGAGCTCGGGAGCGGAGAGGAGGGGATTGCAGGGAGTGAAGGTGGCGCCGGTGAGGAGGGCGCCATAGTAGGCGATGGCGAACTGCGGGCTGTTGGGCAACTGGACCGCGACCACATCGCCCTTGCCGACCCCGAAACTTGCCAGAGCCGTGGCGAAGCGTTGGGCCTGCTCCCAGAGTTCGGAGTAGGTTGTCACTCCCTCGCCGACCTGAAAGATGATAGCCTGAGTGTCCGGATACTTCTTGGCCGAGCTTTCGAGAAGCTTCCAAACGGGGACCGGCGGGTAGTCGAGGCTGAGTGGGAGTCCGCGCGGCCAGTGGCGGTGCCAGGGTCGGGTCTCCAAACTGTCGACCTCCCAGAAGGCAGACTTGGTTGCGGCTTTCGTCGAAGAATCAGATATAGGGGCGATTTTCGTCAGCCACACGACCAAATCCTACCGAAATGCAGAACTCTTCGCTCTAATGGGAGGTAGCCCGAGGTCGAGGCGGCCGCACAAGGGGAGAAGACGCGGCTAGCAGGACCTTCTCCTCGCCCACGGCGAAGTAACCGCGCACGGCTGGGTCGGTGCGTACGGCTGGGTCGGTGCGCACGGCTGGGGTCGGCGCCCGCGGCTGGGGTCGGCGCCCGCGGCGAAGCGTCCGGTCTGTCGCGTTGGTAAATCACAAGGAGAGGGTGGTGGCGGGACAGTGACTCGGACACGGAGGCTGCTCTCCTTTCTGGCGGCTCTGGCCGTTGGCCTCGCTCTGCCCTCCTTTCTGCTCCTGGTCGACGTCGAGGCCGTCGCCTACGACATGCCGGCCTACCGCGAGAGCTTCGCCCAGGCCGGAGCGCCGGCCGCGACCGGGTTCTCCCTGGAGCGGCTCGATTGGACGATGAGGCGGACCCTGGACTACGCCACCGGACGGCGGGCGGATCTTCAGTTCGACCGCGCCGACGTGGACGGTGGCCCACCCGGGCGGCCGGCCTTCAGCCGAATCGAGATCGACCACATGGCCGACGTCCGGTCCCTCTTCGGGCTGGCCACGACCTGTCGCCGGGTAGCCTTGTTCGTGATCGCCCTGGGTGGCCTGGCCGTGATTCTCGTCGAACGCCGCCAAGGCTTGGCTCGGCTCGAACGCGGGCTTGGCCAGGGCGCGGCCGCCTTCCTCGGCGCCGGCGCCTTGCTGGCCGCGGCCATGCTCACGGGGTTCAGCTCCTTCTGGACCGCCTTCCACGAGACCCTCTTCACCAATGACCTCTGGCTCCTGCCGGCCGACTCTCTCCTCATCCAGATGCTGCCGGAGTCACTGTTCCAGCGGCTGGCCCTCGAAATCGTCGGCCTTCTGGCGGTCGAACTTGTGGCCATCCTCGGACTGTCGGTCTATCTCCGGCGGGCGCAAACCCGCTCGGGGGTTCGGGGGCGTCGTGCACCCTCCGCGGGTGGCGGCCAGCTAGGGTAGCGGGTGGGCACAGGAACCCCGGAGTGGTCGCCGAATCAGCCTGGAAGAACCGGCCACGCCGTGATGGGCCCCGGCGCGTCCGGAACGGAGGTGCGCCACCCCGTGACCGAAGCCAGCGGACAAGCCCAAAAGCCACTCCATCCCGCCCACGCCGAACTGCGGAGCAGGCTCGACCAATTCCCCCTGGGCGCCCCGCCCGACGCGACTCTTGACGACATCCTTCGCGAGCTCTTCACGCCGGAGGAAGCGGCCATCGCCGCCCGACTGCCCCAGCTTCCGACACCTGTCCCGGAACTGGCCGCGAACCTTGGAATGAAGGCCGATGAACTGCGGGTTGTCTGCGAACGCCTGGCGGATCGAGGGGTCGTCTTCGCCGCCCAGCGGGAGGGGGTCACGTTCTACTCGCTTCTCCCGTTGGTCCCCGGCATCTTCGAGATGCAGTTTATGAAGGCCGAGCACACGCCGAGAGCCATGCGCCTGGCTCAGCTTTTCAACGCCTACTACTACGCCGGGTGGGGTCAGAGCCTGACCCGGACCACGACGCCCTTTCCGAGGGTCGTGGTTGTGGAGCGCCAGATCCCTTCGGGCATCGAGGTCTTCCCCTACGAGAAGGTATCCGAGCTCATCCGGGGAGCGCGCTCGGTGGCTCTCACCAACTGCTATTGCCGCCACGAGGCCAATCTCCTGGGACACGGGTGCGGGGCCCCGCTCGATGTGTGCATGATCTTCGGGCGGTTCGCCGACTTTTGCGCCGACCGCGGCTTCGCCCGCAAGGTCGGCGTGGACGAGGCCATGGACGCCCTGGATCGCGCGGAGAAGGCCGGGCTCGTCCACTGCACGGATAACTGCCAGGAGCGAGTCAATTTCATCTGCAACTGCTGCGGCTGTTGCTGCGGCATCTTGCGGGGCATCACCCACCTCAAGCGCCCGACGGCCGTGGCCACCTCGGCCTACGTCGTCTCCTTCGACGCGGGCGAGTGCGCCGCGTGCGGCGCCTGTGTCGATCGGTGCCAGGTGAAGGCTATCACGGAGACCGACACCGGCGTGACCGTCGATCTCGAACGGTGCATCGGCTGCGGTGTCTGTAACCTTGAATGTCCGACAGAGGCTCTGACCATGAAGCGTCGCGAGCGGCCGCCGGTAGTGCCGAAGAACTGGCGCGAACTCCAGATGATCATGTTGGCCGAGAAGGCGGCCGCGAAGGCCCACGGTCAATAGCGGGCCCTCGGGTCGGACGCCGGGGTCTGGTCGCGTCGCCGGCGCGGCGGAGGAGGGCCTGACTTGCACGAGACAGGACTGGCCGGCCGCTTCCTGGAAGCGGCCTTCGAGGAAGCCCGAAGGTCCGGCGCTTCCCGGGTGAAGGTTGTCGGGGCCCGGATAGGGGCCCTCCAACCCGTGGATTGCGATCACCTGGTCGACGACTTCGCCGCCCTGGCCAAAGGCACCGCTCTCCATGAGGCCGTGCTGGTCATCGAGCGCGTCCCGGCGACGGCCCGGTGTCCGGCCTGCGGGCTTCTCGCCCCGGGGGAGGGCGGACAGACCACCTGTCCCGCTTGTGGCCAGGGAAAACTCGAGACGGCCACCGGTCTGGAGTTAGACCTGGGCTGGCTTGAGGTGGAGTAGGGCACGGTGGAGGTGCGGGCGAGATGAGGTCCCTGGCGATAGGCCCGCGAACTCTCGTTCTTGAGTTCGGCGACATCACCCGCTTTGCGGCCGAGGCCATCGGTAACGCGGCCAACGCCCAGTTGGCCGGCGGTGGCGGGGTCGACGGCGCCATCCACCGGGCCGGTGGACCGGCCATCATGGCCGAGGGCCGGGCCATCGGCGGATGCCCGACCGGATCGGCCGTTGTCACCACGGCCGGGAACCTGCCGGCCAAGTATGTCATCCACGCTGTCGGGCCGATCTGGCGGGGCGGCCGAGCGGGAGAGCCTGAGCTCCTGGCCTCGGCCTACCGATCCATCCTGGCCCTGGCCGCCGAGCGCGGGGTCCGCACCCTGGCCCTGCCCTCCATCAGCACCGGTGTCTACGGCTACCCTCTCGCCCTCGCGGCCCCCATCGCCCTTGAGGCCGTGATCGAGGGTCTCCGGGAAGAGACATCGCTTGAGCGGGTCACCTTTATTCTCTTCAACGCCGCGACCCTGCGGGCCTACGAGGAAGCCCTTGAGGCTGTCGTCACGACTAACCACCTTCGGTAGTTCCGGCTTACTTTACCCCACCCCTTGACACGACCGCTCCCTAGCTGGTATGTATGGAAAACACCCGTCAATGGACAGGCCGGCTGGGGGGCATCTTGGCGTGCAGCGAACCTACCAGGAGATCAACGAGAAGCTCAAAGCCGGACAGGCCGTCGTCCTGACCGCCGACGAGTTTGTGACCAGGGCCGAGGAAAAGGGTCTTGGCTCGGCCTTCGCGGAAGTCGACGTTGTCACCACCGGGACCTTCGCCCCGATGTGTTCCTCAGGCGCGTTTCTCAGCTTCGGTCATTCGTCCCCGCGCATCAAGATGCACCGGGTCTGGCTGGACGACGTCCCGGCCTACGCCGGCCTGGCCGCTGTCGACGCCTATCTGGGGGCCACCGAGGTTCCGGACGACGACCCTCTCAATGCCCGGCATCCCGGGGAGTTCCGCCGGGGAGGCGGTCACGTCATCGAGGATCTGGTCGCCGGCCGGCCCGTCCGCCTGCGGGCGACAGGCTACGGGACCGACTGCTACCCCAGGCGTGAGATCGACACCGTCATCACCTTGCCGGACATCAACGAGGCCATTCTCTTCAACCCTCGCAACGCCTATCAGAACTACAACTGCGCCGTGAACCTGGGCGCCCGGACGCTCTACACCTACATGGGCATCTTGAAGCCGAACCTCGGTAACGCCCACTACTCGAGCTCGGGGCAGCTCAGCCCGCTTCTCAAAGACCCCGAGTTCCGAACCATAGGCGTCGGCACCCGCATCTTCCTCGGTGGTGGCGTCGGCTACGTGGCCTGGAATGGGACTCAGCACTTCCCGTCGATGCAGCGGGGGCCGGACGGGCGCGAACTCGGACCGGCCGGCGGTACTCTGGCCGTCATCGGTGATCTCAAGCAGATGAACTCCCGTTGGCTTATGGGGACCAGCTTTGCCGGCTACGGGGCCACCCTGAGCGTGGGTCTCGGTCTACCGATACCCCTCCTCGACGAGGAGGTCGCCCGGCACGCGGCCAAGTCCAACCGAGACCTCTACGCTCCGGTTGTGGACTACAGCCAGGCCTACCCAAGCCGGAGGCCCGGCAACCTCGGCCTGGTCAGCTACCTCGAGCTGGAGTCGGGCGGCATAACTGTCAACGGCAAGGCCGTCCCGACCGCCCCGCTCTCAAGCTTGTCACGGGCGCGAGAGATTGCCGGCTTGCTGAAGCAGTGGCTGCTTGGCGGCCGGTTTTTCCTGGCCGAACCGGTCCGGCTTCTCCCGTCCGGGGCCGAGGCGCCCCAGGCGCATTTTCTAAAGGGTTGAGGTGATCTCCCCGTGGCCACGCAAAGAATAGTCCTCCGTTTCGACGCGGCAAACTCCGACAAGCCCATCATCTACCGGCTGGTCAAGGACTACGACCTGGTCGTCAACATCCTGCGGGCCAACGTGAACCCGCAGAAGGAAGGATCCATGGTCTTGGCTGTAACCGGGGAGAAGTGCGAGGAGGGCATCGAGTATCTCAAGGGCCGGGGCGTGGAGGTCCAATCTCTTGACCAGGCCATTCGCCGGAGCGAGTACCGCTGCACCATGTGCGGCGCCTGCACGGCGATCTGCCCTACCGGGGCTCTTCATGTAGTCCGACCCGGGGCCGAGGTCGCCTTCGACGAAGAGAAGTGCGTGGTCTGTCAGATCTGCACGGTGGCTTGCCCCGTGAAGGCCATGGAAGTACGCTTCTAGGGACGCCGGGGACGCCGGGGACGCCGGGGACGCCGGGGACGCCGGGGACGCCGGGGACGCCGGGGACGCCGAGAAACCAGGAAGGGGGAAGGGCTTTGGGCCTGATCGGAGGAGACTCGGAGCGCGGCGAGCGCCACTACCGCCGTCTCCACCGGGCCGTCGACCTGGCCTACTTCCAGATCACGTGGAAGGAGACCGACCTCCATGTCGGGGTCCGGCGGGAGGACTTCAGCCCCGAGTTGGTCCAGCGCGCGGGCGACACGGTTCGCCGCCTCCGCGGCGACATCGAGGACTACATCGCCGCCGATCCTGTCTTCGCCACGACCCTCGAACCCCACCCCGTTCCGAGGGGGGCGCCGCCGATCGTCCGGGCCATGGCCGAGGCGGCCGCCGTGTGCGGTGTCGGACCGATGGCCGCCGTGGCCGGCGCCGTGGCCGAGTGGGTCGGGCGCGATCTGGCCCTTCTCTCGCCCGACGTCCTCGTCGAGAACGGGGGCGACATCCACGTTCAATCCGAGCGGGAGCGCCTCGTGGGCCTGTTCGCCGGAAATTCACCCTTCACCGGGCGCGCGGCCCTGGTTATCAGCGGCGCGGACGCCGGCCGGGGGCTGGGTGTCTGCACGTCGTCGGGCACTGTAGGACCCTCGCTCAGTCTCGGTTGCGCCGACGCCGCCATCATTGTCGCCCGCTCAGCTTCCTTGGCCGATGCCGTGGCCACGGCTACGGGGAACCAGATCAAGGGGAAAGGCGACCTCGAAGCGGCTGTGAACTTTGCCTGCTCTGTTCCGGGGGTCTTCGGGGCCCTGGCCATCGTCGGGCGGAACCTGGCGGCTAAAGGCCGGCTCACTCTGCGCCCAGTTCTATCCGAATGAACTCCCCGGCCTGAAAGGTCCAGACCTCGGTGATCCCGGCCCCCCGAAGCTCCCGTTCGGCGTCGACAAAACCACGCCCCACCTGCTCGGGGTGGTGGGCGTCGGACCCCACGACCAGACGAAGGCCGAGATCGGCCGCCCGGCGCAAGGCGTCGGGACTCAGGTAGGGACGGCCCCAGGTGGCCCGGCCGCCGGTGTTGTACTCCAGAGCCACCCCGTCCACGGCCAGAGCCTCCAGGGTTCGCTCCAACTCCTCGGACCAGACATCCTCGGCGCCGGCGAAGGCCGGCCGGGGCAGGGCCTTGGCCCCGGCGTCGAACTTGCGCGGGGCCTCGATGTGGCTGACGCAGTGGAACAGGCCCGTCGACACGGCCTCGCGGATCTCGGTGAAGTACCGGCGGGCGAAAGCCGCCGGCCCGCCACAGAGGCTGATGGCGGCCAGGAGAGTCGAGGGGGTGAAGTCCCACGGACTCTCGCCCATGACGTGGTGGGAGCAGTTGAGGGCATCGATGGTCACCCCCGCCGCCCGGGCCCGGTGGCGGAGTTCCCCGACGAGTTCCTCGGTGAGGTCGAGCCGCCCGCCCAAGACATCCACCTCGAAGCCCACGGATAGTCCGGCCTCCAGGCACTCCTTGTAGAACAGATCGAGGGAGCGGTCCCGCAGGGAAAGCCCCACGGCCGTGGAGACGGGCGGGAACTCCGGTCCGGGGGTCTCTGCCTGGCGGAGTTCAAACCCTTCCGGCAGGGGCGCGTGCTCCCGCAGACTCACCCGTAGCCCGAGGCCAAGCCCGGCCCGGCGGAGAGCCGTGGTTTCGACGCCCTCTTCCGAGTGCCCACTGAAGCGGGTGTGGACGTGATTGTCCACCACCAGACGCGTGGCGGCTGGGTCCCCTCGGCGCTCCATCATCTCTACTCCCCGGGGCGGGAGGTGTCCCGAGAGGAGGGCTCCGGACGGGCATCCCAACTCCGGTTGGCCTGGGCCACGTAGCCGGTGGCCGGGACCAGGGGCCGGGCCAGGATGGCCTCCGTCTCGGGGTCAAGGTGGCCTTGGGTCACGACCTCCCGGCCGGCCTGGCGTAGGGCGACGTTGAGCCACTCGAAGGGTCCGTCCGGAGAGTAGGCCCGGCCAAGGGCCTCGCCCGCGGCGACAAGGATGGTCGCGGCCAGGGACCGTCCACCCGCCGTCAGATGCCGGAACTGCTCGACAAGGGGTTCGAAGTGGACCCGATCCGGAAAGCCGCAGTTGGAGATCAGGACCCACTTCGAGCGCTTTGTGTCCGGTCTCAGAGGGTGGCCCGAGCGGTCACCCCGCTGGATGATGCGCGGTTCAAGAAGGGGCAGGGTTCGCTCCAGAACGCGCTTGAGCAGGGCGGTCATTCCGAAGTGATAAAGGGGGGTGGCGTAGACCACATAGTCGGCCTGCCGCAGCTTGTCCAGGACCTGGGTCATGTCGTCATCCTGACAGCACCGGCCCGGCGTGGTCGCCCAGCAGGTGTAACAGCCCTTGCAGAAGCCGACCCGGAGGTCCTTGGCCATGACCAACTCCGTGGCCGCTCCGGCCGAGGCGGCGCCTTCGAGAAAGGGGGAGAGCAGGGCCTGGGTGTTGCCGCGCCCTCCGCGGGGGCTTCCGTTGAAGGCCAGGACTCTGGTCGTGGGCGAACCCTCCCTGGGAAGTCAATCAGCCTGACCCTCGCTTACTTCCTGGGTCCCGGCCTGGTCTCCTGCCCGGACGGACTCGCGGGGCCGGGGGCTACGGGTCGCGGGTCTAGAGCCTCGTCGTGATCAAGTTCCCCGACTCGTAGCGGCGCAGTCCGGCCCGGAAGACCAGAATGGCCGCGGTGGCGAGCGTGGCGGCCGCGCCCGTGGCCCCGGCGATAAAGATTGGATCGGCCTCGCGCATCAAGCCGACCGGCATGTAGCTGATGAACCCGGCCGGCAGGGCCGTGAAAAGGAGAACCTTCGTCAGACCGCAGAAGATGTCGGTCGGGTAGGTGGCGAAGTGGATCAAGGCATTGACGAGTTGATCTGCCGCCGTGTCGGCGTTGCCGATGAAGAAGGCCAGGCTCTGGGCCAGAGTAAAGAAGGCCGCGATGATGACCGCGGCCAGGAGGCTTCCCAGAAGGAATAGCCCGGTCGAAGCCCAGGTGGGGTCGCACAGCCAGACAAAGACGACCAGCCCGAAGAGCACGTCGCCCCAGGCCGAGGCTTGGGTCCGGCTGACCAGGACATGGAGAAGCACGTTCTTGGGCTGGGTCAGGTAGACGTCGAGCCCTCCCGTGTAGATGATCCGCGAGAGCCGGAGAGCATTGCCGAAGAGGCCCACGGCTATTCCGTAGCCGGTGGCCGTGATGGCCCAGAGGGCCAGGACGTCGGTCCTACCCCAACCGGCCACGACCGGGAAGCGGGTGAAGTAGAGAACCCAGAAGGCCACCCACATTCCGTCGTTGATGAACATGCTCAGGACCTGGGTCAGGAAGGCGGCCCGGTACTCCATCTCCATGGCCAGGTTGGCCCGGAGATAAGCGAGGATAAACCGCACGGTCCGGCCCAATCCGCCACGGTGTCGAGTTGTGGCGCCGGCGCTACCCCCCCTGGACATTGACCCGCTTCACCCCCAATCGATAGAGCCCAACGAGGCCGAGCCAGAGGAGGCCCAGCCAGAGGGCCTGCCGGCCCAGGAGGCGCCAGATCTCGGCGGCCCCGGCCCCGTGACCAACGAAGAGACGGGCCGGCCCGTAGAGAATGAGGTTGGTCGGCAGGGCCAGGGCGATGCGCCGGATGGCGGTTGGAAAGACGTCTAGCGGGATGAGCATCCCGCCGAAGATCATCAGCAGCCTCGAATACAGGAGGTAGAAGGAGCCGGTGTCCTCAAACCAGAAGGCCAGAAGCCCGATGGCCGCGGCGATGGTGAAGTTGAGGCCAAAGCCCAGAGTGATGGCCAGGGCCAGCCCCGGGATTGTCTCCGGCCGGAAGGGGAGGGGACCCACGGAAAGGAAGGCCATCCCTCCGGCGATGAGGAGGTTCACCGGCAGGCGGACCACGATTTCGCCGAAGTAGGTCGAGAGGAGGTAGAGGGGGTAGCTGTACGGGCGGCAGAGATAGTAGGCCAATTGCCCCGATTTCACCTGCTCGTCGATAACCACCGTGAGGCGGGGGAAGCAGCCGATCAGGGCCTCGGTCATGGCCAGGTACCAGATCATCTCCCGCAGGCTGAATCCGCCGATCTTGTCTTCACCAGTGGCCGAGTAGGTCGTCCGCCAGAGCTGGAAGAAGACGAACATCACGATGACCAGGAAGATGCCTCGCAGGAAGAAGTCGGCCAGGTAGGCCATATTGCTGCGGGTTGTCACCCCGGCCACGGCGGAATACTTGGCCAGTTGGGCGCCGGGCCGGAAGAGCCAACTCCCGCGATGGTCGGGGCGGAGGTAGTCCTTCGGGCGGCCCTGGGGGTGCCTTCCGTCCACCGGTGGTCGCCTCCCTCCGCCGTCCCTTCCGGATATGTGCCCATTATGGCGTCTCGGGCAGGTTCACACAAGATTCCGCTGTCAGCCGACCTGCCAGGTCAAGATCCCGAAGGAAAGGGGCATCGCAGGCCGAATGGTAGCGCGGGCTAACTCTGGACCGACTAGGTAGGAGAGGACAGCAATGCCAAGCAAGGTGCTGGGACTCAGGGGCCGGCTTCCACGTGTTTTCGGGGTCCTGGTCTGTGCGGTCGCCCTCACCGCCGCGGGCCATGGTTGCGCGGGGGGCAAGGTAGGTTTGGATCCGGTGGCGATAGGCATCCACGCAAGTCCAGATGTGCTCGACTGGAACCGCGGCGTCCTCTCCGCGTTGCCCACCTACAATCCTAGTTCGTTCAACCCCTTCCAGGTGGACCTGCGCGGCTACGACCTCTCCTCGCTGGATCTCGGCGACCGTCTCGCGGATGTTCTAGGCGCCAGCTTCGATTCCCAAACGAAATGGCCTTCCCGGCTGCCTGAGGGCTTCGACCCGGACCGGTTCATGGAGCTCGGAAAGAACCCCGGCCTTGGCGTGAGGTCGCTTCACGCGAAGGGGGTCACGGGCAAGGGGGTCGGGATTGCCATCATCGACGCGCCCCTCCTGACAAGTCACATCGAGTACGCGGACCGTCTCCGGTACTACGAAGAGATCGACTGCACGACGCCCTATGCGCAGACGTATGGCGCCGCCACAGCCTCCATTGCAGCCGGGGAGTTCGCGGGAGTGGCGCCAGGCGCCGATCTCTACTTCATTGCCACCACGAACAGAGACGTCATGTCCCGGGCCGTGTGCATCGACAGGCTTCTCGAGCTCAACGAGTTGCTGCCCGAAGGGCAGAGAATCCGCGTCATCTCCATCTCCTGCGCCTACCGTGAAGGAACCAACAAGTGCGCAGTCGATGAGGCCATCGCGCGGGCCACGCGGCAGGGTGTGTTCGTCATTACCGACAGCCTGCATTGGAGCCACGGGTTCCGCTTCAACGGGCTGCAAAGAGCGCCTCTGTCCGACCCGGAGGACCGACACAGCTACCGGCCGGTGACAAGGTTCGGGTACTACGCCGCGCAAACGCCCGCTCCCCCCGCCGACATCCTCTACGTTCCGATGGAGTCGCGGTGCACCGCCAGTCCGACGGGGGTGGGCGAGTACGCGTTCTACGCGCAGGGAGGGCCGGGCTGGTGCGTCCCCTACTTGGCCGGGCTCTACGCTCTGGCCTGTCAGGCGGACCCCGACGTCACCCCGGTCACGTTCTGGGAGGCGGCCCTGGCCACCGGTCAACCAGTCGATGTGACCGGCCTCGAATCGACGGCCCGGGGGGTCATTGTCGATCCGGTGAGGTTGATCGAGGCTCTTTCGGCGGGCTAGGAGTCAGCCGAAGTGCCCACGGGCGTAAATCTCAGCGATGACCTCCTCCAGGGGAGGGTCTTCGATGTTGATGTCGAGAACCCGGTGCTCGGCCAAGATGCGGCTAAGGACCTGGTCGACCCGCACTCTTTCCGTGTCGATCTCCAGCTTGACCCCGTAGCCCTTAGCCTTGACGACCCTGGCCCCCGCGCAAACAAACTCGCCGGCCGGAGAGTCGAGCAGCAGGTCCACGTACTTGGTCCGGTGGTAGCGTCGCTTCAAGGCATTGAGGCTATCGTCGTAGATTATCCGGCCGTGACTTACGACGACGACCCTCCGGCACAGGCGCTCCACGTCGCCGACATCGTGGGAGGTGAGAAAGACGGTCACGCCCTCCTCGCGGTTGAGGCGCCGGATGAGATCGCGGATGGTCTGGCGAGCGACGATGTCGAGGCCGATGGTCGGTTCGTCGAGGAAAATGAGACGAGGGCCGTGGATGAGGGCCGCGGCGATTTCGCAACGCATTCGCTGCCCGAGGGACAGCTTGCGGACAGGTGTTCGCAAGAAAGGACCGATCTCGAACAGTTCGACCAGGTGGTTGCGCCGGGAGGCGAACTCCGCGGCCGGGATCTCGTAGATGTGGGCCAGGAGATCGAAGGAGTCGGACGGCGGCAGGTGGAGCCAGAGCTGAGATTTTTGTCCGAAGACCGAGCCGATGTCGAAGGCCAGCTTCTCGCGCTGCCGCCAAGGCGTGCGGCCGAGGACGGAGGCCTCGCCGGAGGTGGGGTGGAGGATGCCGGTCAGCATCTTGATCGTCGTCGACTTGCCGGCCCCGTTCGGTCCGATGAAAGCCAGAGCCTCGCCTTCCTCGACGGTGAAGGTAACCCCGGCCACGGCCAGGGTCTCCTGATAGTCCGGGTGGAAGAGGGCCCGCGCTGCCCCGCCCAGGCCGGCGGCCCGGGTCTTAACCCGGAAGGCCTTCGTGAGTCCCCGTACGACGACGGCTGACGAGGGCATCAGTCCCACCCCCTCCCGGCCACGACCACCGTGGCCGGCGAAGCTTCCGACCAGGGAGAGAAGAGGAAGTCACCGTAGACGTCGACCTGGCCGTGGAAAGCCATGGCGGCCACGGCGGCGAGTTCGTCGCGGGTGATGGGGCGGAGGAGGGTCTCGGCCCGGTAGACGACCCTCCCGCTCCCGGCCTTCTGAAGCGAGGTGACGAACAGGACCAGGCCGTCTGCCCGGGGCAGGTAGAGACGCTGAAAGACCAGGTTCTCGGGCTGGGTCCCGGCGGCCTCGAGGGTGAGGGGTGGGAACTTCATCTCTCCGGTGGCCGCCAGGCGGTCGTAGTTCACTGTCTGGAGAATGGCCCCGCCATCCGGGATGAGGACGCGGGCCATCTCGCCCAGAGCGGCCCCGAGTTCGGCCGCCGAGAGCAGGTGGGCGAGGGTGTTGCTCAGGCAGGTGACGCCCTCGAACAGCCTTCTTTCGTCAAAGGGCAAGTCGGCCAGGTTGGTCATGTCCGAGACAAGGAAGCGAGGCTCGCGCGGGCGGATCGGACCCCCAACCCTCGTGCCACGTTCCGGTCCGGTCTCGGCCGGCAGACCCTCCGCCACCCACTGGCCGATCCTGCCCCGGGCAACGCGGATCATCTCCGGCGAGAGGTCGACCCCCGTGACCTCGTAGCCGCGCCCGGCCAGGGCGAAAGCGTAGCCACCCGTGGCACAGCCCACATCGAGCAGGCGGCGAGCCGGGTGAGGCAGCCGTCCCAGCACGGCCGTGATGAAGTCGAGTTGGGCGCGTCTGGGCGGGAACAGGCGATCGTAGAACGGGGCCAGGCTCGTCCACATCTCGTCCGCCGTCACCTCGGGCCACCCCCTTGCCGCACCCCCGCCGTCGCGCGTTTAGCGGGGCATCATCCCGCATATCCTTGTCCCATGGCTTCCGACCCCAGGTCTCCCGACTACAGATCTCCCGGCGCGCGACGCTTGCCGCTGCTTCTGGCTTGCCTTCTCATAAGTCTGGCCGTCAGGTCTACTCTGGGGTTGGGCGTGGTCCGCGGCCTGTCCATGTGGCCAACGCTTCGTCCAGGAGACACGGTGGTCTTCGCCCGCGTCCTCGGGCCGACCGAAGGCTCGATGGTCGTGGCCGAACTGCCCGAGCATGGCCTGATCGTAAAACGCGTCGCGGCCGTCACCAACGGGACCTGCTTTCTCCTCGGCGACAACCGCGACCAATCCTACGACTCTCGCGACTTCGGCCCCGTGCCCGACCGGCGGGTCCTCGGCCGGATCATTGCCGTGTGGACCGGACGCGGAGCAGGCCGGGTTTCCACGATGCCGGCCGGCTCGCCCAAGGTGATGGCGGACTAGGCCACCGCCCCCTCCAGGAGAAAGTCTCTCACCGTCCTGGCGAAAAGCCGGGGCCTCTCAGTGCTGAAACCATGGGCCGCCCCCTCGTAGATCACCAGGCGCGCTCCGGGGATGAGCCCTGACAGGATGCGTCCGTTCTCCGGCGGGAGAAGGACATCCCGGTCGCCATGGATGACGAGGGTCGGAATCTTCAAGGCGGGAAGCCGGTCGCCGGCTTCGAAGCCGCCGATGGCCACGAGTTGCCGGGCGTATCCATCCGGGCGGATGGGGTGGCGTCCGGTGCGGAGGACCAGACCCGGCAGCCTCCAGAAGTGGGTCAGCATCCAGCCCGGGGCCAGGGTTACCTTGGCCAACTGGGCCGCGACCTTCCAGGCCGGCAGGCCCTCCTGGCTCGCGGTCATGATCTTGAGAACCTCCGATGAAGGCGCGACGCCGGTCCGCAGGCCGGGGGTCGTGCACCCGAGAACGAGACGGGCGACCCTGTCCGGGTAATTCAAGGCCAGTTCCTGGGCGATCATCCCGCCCATGGATATCCCGAGGATATGGGCCTTCTCAAGACCCAGGTGGTCCATCAGGCGGACGGTGTCCAGGGCCATGTCCTTGATGGTGTAACTAGAGGCGGGTCCGGTGGTCCGGCCGGCGTCGCGGTTATCGAAGCGCAGGACGCGGAAGTCGCGGCTCAGAATCCTCACGGTCGAGGGTTCCCACCAGCCGGCGTCGCCTGAGAGACCCATGATCATAACCAGCGGCGGTCCATCACCGTCAAGCTCGTAGTACAGGTCCAGATCGCCGATCTTCGCCACAACCATCGCAAGGCAGCCCCCCGTCTTCCGCGGGCGATCTCGCCCTTTTCTTCCCTGTCGTCCAGGGGTTCGGAAGGAATGGTCCTAGTCCTGCCGGCAGGTCTTTACGGGTCCAGCGGCAAAGCCTACTCCCCGCACCTCCCGGAACCGGCTGGAAGAGCCGGGACCGGTCTTGGGAAGACAACCTCCACGGGAGAGGAGCCCCCCAATGCATTATCGCGACTTCGGTCGTCTCGGCTGGAAGCCGTCCGCCCTGGGCTTCGGGGTCATGCGCCTGCCCTTCCACAACGGAGACCCGGCTCAGATCGACGAACCGGAGGCCATCCGCATGATCCGACGGGCCATCGACCTCGGCGTCAACTACGTCGACACGGCCTACCCCTATCACGGGGGCAAGAGTGAGGGCCTGGTCGCGAAGGCTCTCGCCGGCGGGTACCGCAAGCGAGTGAAGGTCGCCACCAAGTCGCCGGTCTGGCTTCTGGAGAAGCCGGAGGACGCCGAACGCTACTTCACCGAACAGCTCCAGCGCCTGGAGATGGACTACGTCGACCTCTACCTCCTGCACTCCCTCGACGCCCGCGGCTGGTCAAAGGTGAGAGAGCTCAAGGTTCTGGACTGGGCGGAGAAAGCCAAGGCCGACGGCCGCATCCGCCACTTGGGGTTCTCGTTCCACGACCGAGTCGAGACCCTCAAAACCATCATCGACGACTTTAGCGGTTGGGAGTTCTGCCAGATACAGTACAATTACATGGATGTCGACTTCCAGGCCGGACTAGAAGGCCTGCGCTACGCCGCCGGCAAGGGGTTGGGCGTGGTCGTCATGGAGCCTCTCAGGGGAGGCGCCCTGGCCTCTCCGCCGGCGCCCGTGCGCCGGCTCTGGGAGGAACTGACGCCGCGGCGATCGTCGGCGGAGTGGGCTCTGGACTGGCTGTGGAATCAGCCCGAGGTCTCCGTGGTCCTGAGCGGGATGAGCACCATGGCCCAGGTCGAGGAGAACACCGCCAGCGCCGGCCGTTCCGGGGTGGGGTCGCTGACCGCGGAGGAGTCGGCCGTCTTCGACAGGGCCCGCGAGTTGACCCTCAAATCCGGCTGGATCCCTTGCACGGGCTGCAATTACTGCTCGCCTTGCCCGAACAAGGTCGGCATTGCCGATGCTTTTGCCGTCTACAACGTAGCCGTGGTCCCGGGCGACCTCGACCGCGGACGCCGCTGGTACTCGAAGCTTCCCGCGGAGAACCGACCCGACGCTTGCCAGGCTTGCGGCGAGTGTGAGAAGAAGTGCCCGCAAGACCTGCCCATCTCGAAGCTTCTGGCCAAGGTGCACGCGGCTCTGAAGGAAGACGAGCCCGCGACACCGGCGCCGCCGACGGAGGGTGAGGCCGGGAAGTAGGGCGGCAGAACCGGCCGTGGACGCGCGGGCAAGGGCGAGGGAGGGGCAGACAAAGAAAAAGCGCGGAGGCCGCGAGGCATTCCGCGCTTTGACGTCTTTGGTGCCGGGGGCGGGATTCGAACCCGCACGGGGGGTCGCCCCGGGCGATTTTGAGTCGCCATCGTCTGCCAGTTCCGACACCCCGGCCCTGCGTCTCCGTGTGAAGTGTTTCGTATGCAAGCGAATTCTAACATGATGTTGCTGGTGCGGGCAACGACGGCGATCCACCTGGGCCCGCCAGAGGCCCCCGGGCGACGATCCGTTCAGGCCGCCGCAGGGAGCCGGACCGTCTTAGACGAAAATAGCGTCTATGGCACCGAAACCTCAACGCCGACCTGAAGCCGAGCGAGTCTACGCGATCCGCGGCGGGACCATCATCCTCCGCAACCTGGATTGCCTGGAGGGAACGCGAACTCTCGGCCGCCAGGCCGACGTCATCGTGACCTCCCCGCCCTACAACCTGGGCGTCGCCTACCGTCAGTATGACGACACGATATCGCGCGAGCGCTACCTGGCTTGGATGGACGACTGGGCCATGGCGATGAAAGACGTCCTGACCGAAGAGGGTTCCCTCTTCCTCAATGTCGCCGGTAAGCCCAGCGATCCCCTGGTGCCCTTCGAGGTTCTCGGCGTTGTCTCCCGGCACTTCACCCTCCAGAACGTCATCCACTGGATAAAGTCCATCTCCATCAGCAAGGAAGACGCCGGAGACTACCCCGCCTTGTCCGGCGACATCTCCGTGGGGCACTACAAACCCCTGAACACTCGCCGCTACCTCAACGACTGCCACGAGTTCATCTTCCATCTCACCAAGAGGGGCGACGTATCTCTCGACCGCCTGGCCATCGGTGTGCCCTATCAGGATAAGTCCAACATCGGTCGGTGGAAGCGCGTCGAGCGCGACCTTCGCTGCCGCGGCAACACCTGGTTCGTCCCTTACCAGACAATCCGGAGCCGGACCAAGGACCGGCCCCACCCGGCGTCGTTTCCGGTGAAACTGCCAATGATGTGCATCAAGCTTCACGGCGTCGATAAGACCCGCCTCGTAATAGATCCGTTTCTGGGTATCGGACCGTCCGCCGTGGCGGCGGCCCGACTCGGTCTCGATTTCGTCGGCTTTGAAATTGACTCGACATATTTCAAACAAGCGTGCGTGGCCGTGGAGGCGGAGACCGATCCTCTCGCATAGCCGGGCCTGGTGGCGGCGTATACTCCGCTTGTCTGTGTCGCCCTGCCCGGAGAGGAGCCGCCCTCGTGCTCTCGCGCCTTTCCCGCCGCCTGGTCGCCCTCGTCCTCTCGGTCGCCCTGATGTCACTTGTCTGGAGCGGACCAACCGCCGGCGCGACGGCCCCCAACGATCCCGGTCCAGTGGAACCACGACCGTTTCCGGACGACTACGGACCCGACCCGGCGACCTGCTTCAGCCCGCTCAGACTACCCTCCGAGGCCTCCGCGGGTGAGCCGCGCCTGGTCCTCAACGTGGCGGCCCGGCAACTCTACGTCTACTCGGAAGGGGCCCTCACCGCCGTCTACCCGACAGCCGTCGGCCGCCTGGGCCATCACACTCCCACCGGACGGTACTCGATTCTCGGAAAGGCTTGCGGCCCAACCTGGTATCCAACCGACGGCCGCCCGCCCGTGCCTCCCGGCCCGCTCAACCCGCTCGGCACCCGCTGGATGGGTTGGAGCTGGTCGGGCTACGGCCTCCACGGGACCAATGCCGACTGGTCCATAGGGCAGGCCGTCTCGCTCGGTTGCGTTCGCCTGCACAACTCCGACGCGGAAGAGGTTTTTGACCTCGTTCGCATCGGAACGCCTTTGGAGGTGGTCTACGAACCGGTTGAACTGGCGATCCTTCGGGACAACGGGGGCGAGCCGGACAACGGGGGCGAGCCGGAACCGGCCGGCCTGGTTCTGGCGCTCTTTCCGGACATCTACGGGCGCGTTCCCGACTACGCCGCGTTCCTGGAGTCGAGGCTCGCCCTGGCCGGGTGGACCCTGCCCGCGGAGACGGTGACCTGGCTCCTCGGGGCCCTGGTTGGCTACGAGGCGGTGGGCCTGGACACGGCCTCTCCGGTGCTCCTCGGCTCTCGCTTGGTCGACACGCCAATCGTCAGGCTCGGCCGTTCTCCAGAGGATGCCCCGCTTGTGGCGGTCAGGGCCGTGGCCGAGGCCCTTGATCTTGGCGCCGGGTGGGACCAGGCCTTAGGACAGGCGACTGTCGACGGGATTGCCGTTCCGGCTGTTATCATGGGCGGGCGGGCTTTCGCCAGACTGGACGATCTGGCCACGGCCTCCGGGACGAACCTCGACTGGACCTGGGACGTTGTCGAGCCGGGCGAGTCCGCGGAGGTCGCGCCACCGCCCGCCTTGGGTCAAGACCTCTTCCTCCGGCACCGGCTGGCCATCTTCCCGGGACTGGTCTACGTCGACGGATGCGTCATCTCCAGGCAGGCATTCCGCCGGGGCGATGGAACTTATGTCCCCTTGAGGACAGTCGCCGAGACCCTCGGACTCCCTCTCCAGTGGGAGCCATCGACCGGCCTGGTGATCTTCAGAGGCCTACCTGTCCCTGTCCTCATCGACGACGGGCGAAGCTTCATCCGAGACGAGGACCTCGCCGCCGCTCTGACCGGCCTGGCGACTCTCCAGGTGACCGCGGACGGAGTGCTCATAGGCCGTTAGGCCTCGGAACCGGCAGTACCTGTCCTGCGTCTAAACCACATGGTTTGGTTTGCCCTCCGGCTTGTGGCCTGTCGGCTTCAGGCGGAGGGGTCGGGAGGTGGCTGGCCTTTGATCGATAGAGTGAAGGAAGCGGACCTCGTCGCTCGGGTGATCGGTGGCGACGGCGACGCCTTCGCGGAACTCGTTGAACCGTACGAAGGCAAGGTTTATGGTCTGGCCTACCGCATGTGCGGCAACCGCGAGGATGCCTATGACCTGGCCCAGGAGGCCTTTCTCAAGGTCTACAGGGCCCTCGGCCGGTTCAAGGGCGACTCATCCTTCTCCACCTGGCTCTATCGTGTCGTCGCCAATACTTGCCTCGACCAGCTTCGCCGCGCCAAGCGTTCCGGTCCCGCGACTTCTCTTGACGGTCCGATCGAGACCGAGAAGGGCGGGGTCAAACGGGAACTGGCCGATGCCACCTTCGAGCCGGAGAGTCTCACGCTACGGTCGGAGGTCGCCACGGAGATCCGGACGGCCGTGGCCCTGCTTCCGCCCGCACATCGGCTGGCCATCCTGCTCCGCGACTATCAGGATCTGCCCTACGAAGAAATAGCCCAGGCGATGGGCTGCGGTCTGGGGACGGTGAAATCGCGGATCAGCCGGGCTCGAGCCCTGCTCCGGGACCGGCTTGTTCGACGGGAACTTCTGTCCCAGGCGGGCGTCTATAGCGTAGGTCCGGCCAGAGCGGAGCCTTCCGCTTCAGTGGCCCGCCCGGCGAGAGGAGTTGATGCGTGATGGCTCGGCCCCCTTGTATCAAGGTGCGGGAGATGCTGTCCGCATACATCGACGGCGAACTCAGCCCCCAAGCCCGGTTTTCCGTGAGGGCCCATCTTGAGACCTGCCCGTCTTGCTTTGAGAAAATGGAGGCGCTTCGGGTGATCTCCGCCTCCGTCCGCGGCTGGCCCGGACCCGAGTTGCCGGCTGACTTCCACAGCGCCCTTACTCATAAGATCGCGGCGGAAGCCTCGACCGCGCGAGCCGGCGCGGCGCGAGTGGGTCCTCTCCGGCGTGGCCCTTCCTGGTCGGCCGGTGGCCTCGGCGACCTGTGGGGCAGTCTCGGTAGCCGGCTCCGGCGGTTCCCGCTTCGCGGGGCCGCGGTGGTCGCCGGCCTTCTCATCTTCGTCCTCTGGGCCGGAAGCTTCGCCTTTTTCATGGGCCTCCCGGTTCCCGGCGCCGAACTTCTCGGCCTCAAGCGTAGCTCGGAACCGGGCGCTCTCAGCGATACTACTTCACAAATCGGCTTCGACACCAATCGCCTCGGCGGAAGCGCTTCACCTGGCGGCGATGGCGTGACATCGGAGGGCGCTCCAGGCAAGGACACGAGTTTCATCGGCGCGGGGGGCGCCACTGGCCTCGGAAGTCTCTCCACGACGGGGCGGCAGGTTATCCTGAGCGTTAACCTGACCGTCCAGTGCGAGCAGGTGGGCCAGGCCAGGGACAAAGCGGTGTCGGCGGCCGAGGCGACCGGCGGTTTCGTTGAGTCGCTCAACTACTGGACCGACAGTGAGGGCCTCGTATCGGCCAGTATGGCCCTTCGTGTCCCGGCAGCCTCGCTCAGCAACGTTCTCGACCAGCTCCGGCAGCTTGGAACGGTTCTCGGAGAGCAAGCTTCCCGGGCGGACGTCACGGCTCAGCACATCGATCTGACGGCCCGGATCAACAACCTTCGTCTTCAGGAGCAGAGCCTCCTCAGCCTCCTGGGGAAGGCCCAGAGCTTGGGGGATATCTTTGCCATTCAAAGCGAGTTGGCCCGGATAAGGACCGACATAGAGTCCTACGAGAGCCAGCTCCGGTATCTTGACGAACAGGTCGACCTCTCCAGCATCTACCTCAGCCTGCAACCGGCCGGCGCCGGTCCTGGTCCCACGAGCGGGTTCTGGGAGCGGATTGTCGACGCCTTCCTGAGGAGTCTGCGCTGGATGGGCGGCTTCGCTGAGCAACTGGCCATCTTCCTGGCGGCGGTCCTCGCGCCCCTGGCTGTAATCGGTGGCCTCGGCTGGCTTGTCTGGCGGGCCGTTCAGACCAGGAGGCGACGGCTGGGAGCGTAGAAGGAACAGTCGAGATCAAGGGCGGCGGGGCTTTCGGCCCCGCCGCCCTTTTTGTAGCGCTGTTAGTGAGCCCTGTTAGTGAGTGCCTCAGCCGCTAGTCCTCCATGAACACCCTTCCAGCTATCTTACCCCCTCTCCTTAGCCAGTTGTCTAATCGACGCAGTGTTCTTGCTCCTCGACGCGCAGGACCGTGGGTTCAAGCGGTAGAAGCGTCATTACTACGTAATTCGCTCAGACCGTACCCACCCATCCACGGTCTGGACGACAAACAGGCACTACAGCACATGTTCCATTTAGGAGGGAAACCAGAAGTGAAAAAGGTACTTATCTCCGCTCTAGTGGTGGCGATGTGCGCCGGTATCAGCGCTACGGCTTTCGCCGTCACCATCCCGTCCGTGCAACAGCCGGCGGCGTTCTCCGATATCGCCGGGCACGAGGCTGAGACTGCTCTCACCCTGCTCGGGGCCATGGGTGTCTACACCGGCGATTCCGGTCTCGGTGGCGCCGT
>Ga0315274_10000352_pt1 | contig 71495 bp, 53 predicted proteins | sample YL17G02_20_MG_FD_203700 | JGI IMG/M metagenome (GOLD analysis project Ga0315274, IMG submission 203700) | Sediment microbial communities from Yellowstone Lake, YNP, Wyoming, USA - YL17G02_20 | ecosystem: Environmental > Aquatic > Freshwater > Lake > Sediment | place: USA: Wyoming | collected... | reverse complement strand
CGAATCCGACCTCCTCATCGCTGTTAAGGTCGGCGGGACTGCCGACAGGACCGAGCCATTGCTCCGCGAAAAGCCGAATATCGTTGAAATCCACTCGGCAGTCGCCGTTGAGGTCGCCCACCGGACAGGCGGCAGTCACTACCCCCACAGAACACAGAGTTGATACCAGAACAAACAACAATATCCTTTGACATTGGTCCATTTTCTGCCCGTCCTCACACTATACGTCTTTACACTGAGATTTGTTTGGGGGCTTGCCAACCTCAAAAACCAATGCGGTTAGCTGATTGATATTATAACAAAAACAACCCTTCAGAACAATATATTGAGCGCGGGAAACAAACACCAAGTGGTAAGATTCTCTTATGAATCGTGCCGGAGAAATCCTTTATCGGCACATTTCAGCGTTTGCGGCGGGACATTAGCGTTATGAAATCGTCAAATAGGTAACTGGAGTCGTGCGGGCCGGGGGAAGCTTCAGGATGGTACTGTACTGAGAAGGCAGCGAGCTTGGGGCAACGAAAACCCTCGAGCGTGTTGTCGTTGAGGTTAAGATGCGTCAGTTCGACATTCTTATCTTTGAGTGACTCCAAATCGACACAAAAGCCGTGATTCTGACAGGTTATTTCGACCTTTCCGGTTCTGAGGTTCTTGACGGGGTGGTTGGCCCCACGGTGGCCGAACTTGAGCTTATATGTAGTGCCACCTAAGGCAAGACCGAGAATCTGGTGGCCCAGACAGATGCCGAATATCGGGACCTTGCCCAGAAGTGCTCTTGTAGTCTCAATCGCATAGACAACAGCCGCGGGGTCACCGGGGCCGTTACTCAAAAATACACCATCAGGCTTTCGAACCAGAACATCTTTCGCCGACGTCTGAGCGGGTACCACTGTAACATCACAACCATGGGAACAAAGAAGACGTAGGATGTTACGTTTGATGCCATAATCAAAGGCCACAACCTTATACTTAGGCTCAGAAAGCTTCCGTGTGGGATTTAAAATATCTATCACAGGCTCAGCCCACGGGTACGGCTTTCTCACCGTTACATCCTTAACTATGTCCCTTCCGACAAGGCCCGGATACTCATCGAGCTTGTCGGCGAGCTTCCTTATGTTAAGCTCGTCCGAGGAGATTATGCCCCTCATGGCTCCTTTGGTTCGGATGTGCTTTACCAGTGCCCTTGTATCGATACCTTCAAGGCCGACAATTTCGTTTTTCTTGAGGTACTCATCGAGCGTAGAGCCGCTTCGCCAGTTGCTTGGATAGTTGCAGTTTTCTTTGAGTATGAAGCCGCAGGCATAAATCTTCCTCGACTCCCAGTCTTCGGCGTTGGTTCCGTAATTGCCGATGAGCGGGTATGTCATCGTTATTATCTGCTCGTTATATGACGGATCGGTAAGTATCTCCTGGTAGCCGGTCATGCTCGTATTAAAAACAACCTCTCCGCACCTTTGGCTTTTAGCGCCAAAAGCCTTACCCTCGAATACCGTCCCATCTTCCAACAGCAAAACAGCTTTCACGTATCGTCTTTCCTGCTACCGATAGTATAATTGAATAGGTTTCACACCCAATTTCTTAGCCCTTATTGCCTCGATGGCATTAACAACCGCCTGCGCACCTCTGATTGTCGTTACGTAAGGGATTTGATTGTCAACGGCGCTGCGGCGAATCAGAAATGAATCCGCTATCGACTGCTTACCGATTGTAGTATTGACAATCAAATCGATCTTGCCGTTTATTATCAAGTCCACAATATTCGGTCTGCCCTCACTCATCTTCAACGCAAACTCTGAAGGAATATTGTTTTTGATGAGCTCGATGCACGTACCTTTTGTGGCGACTATCTTGAAACCCATGGCGTGCATCCTGCGGGCAATCCCGACGGCCCTGGATTTGTCGTCATCTTTAACGCAGAAAAGAACAGTGCCCGATATGGGCAAACTATTGCCGGCAGCTATCTGGGACTTCGCATACGCTGTGCCGAAGTTATCAGACAGCCCCATCACTTCGCCTGTAGAAAGCATCTCCGGGCCGAGCAGCGGATCGGTGCCGGGGAATTTCACAAATGGGAACACCGATTCTTTGACCGCAAAATAACTCCGCTGTACTTCCTCAGTGAATTTCAGTTCAGTGAGTGTCATGCCGACCATCACTTTCGCCGCGAGTTTCGCGAGCGGGACTCCAATGGCCTTACTAACAAAAGGCACAGTTCTCGACGCCCGAGGATTTACCTCAAGTATGTAAATCCGGTCGCCCTTGACGGCAAACTGGACATTCATAAGACCCTTTACCTTCAATCCGAGGGCCAGCAGCTTGGTTTGTCTCTTGATTTCCTCAACGAGCTTTTTATCCAGCGAGACCGGCGGCAGCGAGCAGGCGCTGTCGCCGGAGTGCACGCCAGCCTCTTCAATATGCTCCATAACCCCCCCAATTACAACAATCCTGCCGTCACTGATGGCATCGACATCAAGCTCGGTGGCATCATCCAGGAATTTATCTATCAGGATTGGATGCTCGCCCGAAACCTCTAATGCCTCCACGACACAATCCTTCAGAGAGTCCTCGTCGTAAACTACCTCCATAGCCCTGCCGCCGAGCACGAAAGACGGCCTAATGAGCACTGGGTAGCCGAGCTTCTTTGCTATCTGCACAGTCTGCCGGTAGGTAGTTGCGGTTCCACTTTCCGGTTGACGAAGGTGCAGCTTGTCCACCAACCTTTTGAATCGCTTTCGGTCCTCGGCAATGTCAATGCTGTCCGGGGAAGTACCGATTATCGGGACCCCTGCTTTCTCCAGCGGCACGGCTAATTTCAGCGGGGTTTGCCCGCCGAATTGGACAATCACCCCATCAGGATTTTCTTTCTCGACAACCGACATCACGTCTTCAAATGTGAGCGGCTCGAAGTAGAGCCTGTCAGAGGTGTCATAGTCGGTGCTAACTGTCTCTGGATTGCAGTTGATCATTATCGACTCGATGCCGATTTCTTTGAGGGCAAAGGCCGCGTGAACACAGCAGTAGTCGAATTCTATACCCTGGCCAATGCGATTGGGCCCGCCGCCAAGGATTACAACCTTTCGCCGGTTTGTTGGGCTCGCCTCGCACTCGCTCTCGTATGTCGAATAAAGGTAAGGAGTCGCTGCCTCAAATTCAGCGCCGCAAGTGTCAACCATTTTATAGACCGGATCTATCCCCAGCTCATGCCGGCACTTGCGCAAAATCCGCTCATTCGTCCCCATCAGGCTTGCAATATAATTGTCACTGAATCCGTATTCCTTCGCCTTTCGCATAAGGCTGTGATTTATCGTTTCAAGACTCCCGCGACGCAGCCTGGATTCAAGCTTGACAATATCTTTGATATTATTCAGGAACCATGGGTCTATCTTGGTGAGATTGAAGATTTCCTGGACAGGTATGTTCCTGCGCAAGGCTTCCGCGACGTACCAAACCTTATCCCAGCAGTTCGTCCGGAGCTTTTCTTTCAATTGCGGCAGCGAGATCTCTTTATCTATGTGCTTGTTGTCAAGCGAATACCGGTCAATTTCGAGTGACCTTATAGCCTTTTGGAGGGCTTCCTTGAACGTCCGGCCGATAGCCATTGCCTCGCCTACAGATTTCATTTGTATGGTCAGTTCCGGCTTAGTCTGCGGGAATTTCTCAAAAGTAAAACGCGGCCACTTGACCACACAATAGTCGATTGTAGGCTCAAAGCAGGCTGGGGTTTTCTTGGTTATGTCGTTCGGAATCTCATCAAGTGTATAGCCCACCGCTAACAGCGAGGCGATTTTTGCGATCGGAAAGCCCGTCGCCTTCGAGGCAAGGGCGGAACTGCGTGAAACGCGGGGATTCATCTCAATCACGTAGAGCTTGCCGTTTTCAGGGTTGACCGCAAACTGAATATTCGAACCGCCGGTTTCAACACCTATTGCCCTGATAATCTTTATGGCGGCATCACGCATTATCTGATACTCTTTGTCGGTAAGGGTCTGTGCGGGGGCGACCGTGATGCTGTCGCCTGTGTGGATTCCCATGGGGTCGAAATTCTCGATAGGGCAGACTATAACCACATTGTCCTTCCTGTCGCGCATCACCTCAAGCTCATATTCCTTCCAGCCAAGCACGGATTCTTCGACCAACACCTCACTCTTGGGACTCAGGCTCAATCCCCACGGAATGAATTCGGCATACTCTTCGGCATTGTAGGCGACATTACCGCCCGTGCCGCCCAGCGTATAGGAAGGACGAATAATGGCCGGGAATCCAATAAAGTCGATAATCTTCTTTGCTTCATCCCAGGAATGTACATATCCGCTCTTCGGCACTTCCAGGCCGATGCCCTGAATGACCTTTTTGAACCTGTCTCGCTCCTCGGCATTTTTGATGCTGCGCAGGTTCGCTCCGAGCAGTCGCACCTTGTACTTGCGCAGAACCCCGCTCTCGGCCAACGCCACGGCAGTATTTAGTCCGGTTTGCCCCCCAAGCGTGGGCAGCAGACTGTCGGGCCTTTCACGCTGAATCACCTTCTCGACTAACTCAGGCGTAATCGGCTCAATGTAGGTCCTGTCGGCCATCTCAGGATCGGTCATTATCGTGGCCGGATTACTGTTGACCAGAACAACCTTATAGCCTTCTTTTCTTAAAACCCTGCACGCCTGGGTGCCCGAATAGTCAAACTCACAGGCCTGCCCGATGACGATGGGGCCCGATCCTATGATTAATATCTTATGAATATCACGACGTTTCGGCATAGCCGTTCTTAACTTGGCCTTGCTGGCACGGTCCTGAAAATGTCGGATGTCGTCCCTTCAAGTCAACTGCTCCGAAGTAACCACTGGTCTATGGCAGCGGCAGCTTCTCTGCCGCTGTTGATAGCCCGTACGACCAATGAGGCTCCACTGACCGCATCACCGGAGGCAAAAACCCATGGTGCGCTGGTCTGGTATTTATTTACAACCAAATTGCCCTTGTCGTCAAGCTGCAAGTCGAGTTCCCTTATTAGACCTTCGTGGACAACGTGCAAAAAACCAAGTGCCAAAATCACCAGGTCAACCTTGATTGCAAAATCCGTACCCGGCAATTCCTTTATCTTCCACCCGGCCCCGTCCTTAATCCATTCAACTTCGCAGCCATGCAGTTCACTGACTCGCTCGCCGCTACCGGCAAACCTCTTTGTCATTATAGACCAGCGACGTTCACAGCCCTCTTCATGAGACGAGGAGGTGCGCATAATCCTCGGCCATGTGGGCCAGGGTGTATCGCATGGCCGAACCTCCGGGGGCTTGGGCAATATCTCAAGTTGGTATATCTTCCTGGCCCGCTGGCGACGAGCAGTCCCCACGCAATCGCTGCCCGTATCACCCCCGCCTAAAACCACTACAACCTTATCGCGGGCTGTTTCTGCCGCCGAGTAGTTGACCTGCTCACCCAGACAAAGCCTGCTTTGGGCGGTCAGATAATCCGTCGCAAAGATAATACCGTTATAGCCCCTGCCCGATACTGCAATGTCTCTCGGCTGGCGAGCACCTGTTGACAGGCAAACACAATCAAACATTTTATGCAGGTAACGAGCGGAAATATCTTCTCCAACATCTACGCCGCTTTGAAACTCGACGCCTTCGGCCCTCAACTGTGCCAGCCTGCGGTCAAGAACATGCTTTTCAAGTTTGAAGTCCGGAATTCCATACCGCAGCATGCCGCCGATGGACTCATCCTTCTCAAAGACAAACACGTCATGGCCGGCCCTTGCCAATTGTTGCGCTGCGGCCAGTCCCGCGGGGCCGGAGCCTATAATCGCGATACGCTTGCCGGTCTTGTGCCTGGCCGATAACGGCTTGATCCAACCCTGCTCGAATCCCTGCTCGACTATCTGCAATTCAATTTGTCGGATCAGCACAGGCTTATCATTTATGGAAAGCGTGCATGCCGATTCGCAAGGAGCCGGACAAACTCGACCGGTAATTTCCGGAAAGTTATTAGTTGTATGCAGCAGCCGGCAGGCCTGCTCCCAATCGCCTCTGTACACAAGGTCATTGATTTCTGGAATTACATTGCCCAGAGGGCAGCCCAACCCGTGGCAGAAAGGCACGCCGCAATCCATGCATCTTGCCGCCTGTTCGACAAGAACCTCCGGGGAAAGCGGCAGGTCAATTTCCTTGAAATCCAGGATGCGTTCTTTGACCGGTCGATGTGAGGTGTCCTGTCGTTTATATTTCAGGAAACCCTTCAGCTCACCCATTGGAACACCTCCTCGGTGGCAGGCGTGGTCTCGGTATCCCGCTGTTCGGCAGCCCGCATTTTCTCTAATGCCTTACGGTAATCTGTCGGTATAACCTTGACGAATCTGCCCACCATTTCGGACCAGGCATCCAGAATATCATGGGCCCGCCTGCTGCCGGTCCATTTCAAATGCTTCTCGATCAGCTCTCGCAGCAGTATCTTATCGCTATCCTGCCAGACGCTCTCCAATTCGACCATATCAAGGTTGCAGAGCGTATCAAACAATTGCAGCTCGTCCAGAACGTATGCGATGCCGCCGCTCATACCTGCGGCAAAGTTGCAGCCGGTCTGACCTAACACAACCACGGCACCGCCTGTCATGTACTCACAGCAATGGTCTCCGACACCTTCAACAACCGCAATGCCGCCGCTATTGCGCACGGCGAACCTCTCGCCGGCCATTCCATTGATGAATACCTCGCCGCTTGTGGCGCCGTAAAGCAGTGTGTTGCCCGCGATGATGTTCTCATGGGCCGTAAAAGGCGACTTCTCAGGCGTTTGGACAACAATTCTGCCGCCCGAAAGGCCCTTGCCCAGGTAGTCATTACTTTCACCGATAAGCCGCAGGGTTATACCCGGCGATAGGAATGCACCGAAACTCTGCCCGGCTGAACCTCGTAGAACAATCTCAATAGTCCCATCCGGCAGCCCCTGCGGTCCGTACTTGCTAACGACACGATTACTGAGAATTGTACCAACGGTACGGTCGATGTTACGAACCGGTATTTCGATGACCACCTTCTGTCCACTCTCAAGTGCCGGTTTGACTCGTTCCAGTATCTTCCAATCGATGTGGTCATCTATTCGACTCGGCTGAGATTCTACCTGCCGGACGACCCTACCGCTCGAAATGTCAGGCTGACGAAATATACCTGAAAAGTCCAGGCCTTTTGCCTTCCAATGTGCAATCGCCTGCCGGGTTTGCAGCTTATCAACCCGACCCACCATGTCCTCAAATTTCCTGAATCCAAGCTGGGCCATTATCCGGCGGACATCTTCCGCTACAAAGTACATGTACCTTTCAAGATACTCGGGTCTGCCGGCAAAGCGTTTGCGAAGCTCCGGGTCCTGTGTTGCAATTCCAAACGCACAGGCCCCTTCGTGGCACTTGCGCAGCAGTGTGCAGCCAAGCGTTACAAGAGCAGCCGTGCCGAAACCGAAGCGATCGGCCCCGAGCATCGCTGCGATGACGACATCTCTGCCCGTTCTCATCTGCCCGTCGACCTGCACCCTGACTCTGCCCCGCAGATTGTTCATCACAAGCACTTGCTGGGTCTCGGCCAGGCCAAGCTCCCATGGGCATCCTGTATGCTTAATACTTGATAGTGGACTGGCGCCTGTGCCGCCGTCGTGGCCGCTGATGAGAATCTCATCGGCGTTTCCCTTGGCCACACCCGCTGCAATTGTTCCGACCCCAACCTCGGAGACGAGCTTGACCGACACCCTCACACCCGGATTGCCGCACTTGAGGTCATATATGAGCTGGGCCAAATCCTCGATAGAATATATGTCGTGATGAGGCGGCGGCGATATGAGCGTCACGCCCGGCGTCGCATATCTGAGCCTGGCGATCTCCTCAGTTACTTTCTGACCCGGCAGTTGTCCACCTTCACCCGGCTTTGCACCCTGCGCGATTTTTATCTGCAGCTCTCTGGCGTTCGCAAGGTAATTTATGGTTACCCCGAATCTGCCGCTTGCAATCTGTTTTATGGCACAGTTTTTCGAATCACCATTCGGCTCAGGATTATACCTCGCAGGATCCTCTCCCCCCTCGCCGGTATTGCTCATTGCCCCGATGCGATTCATGGCAATAGCTATGCACTCATGCGCCTCTTTGCTGATGGAGCCGTGGCTCATCGCGCCTGTGCAGAATTTCTTTATGATTTCATCCGACGGTTCTACTTCCTCGATAGGAACCGGCTCGCCGCAAACAAACTCGAACAAGCCGCGCAGCGTATACAAAGCCTTGGATTGGTCGTTCACCGCCTCGGCAAACTCAGCGTAGCAAGCCTCGTCGTTATTCTGCACCGCATGCTGCAATTTTGAAATGGTGGTGGGATTCCAAAAATGCCTCTCACCTGTACGTCTATAATTGTATTCGCCTCCAAAATCCAAATCCAGCGCCAGCAAGGGGCGCTGCTGGAAGGCGGAGCTATGTTTTTCGAGAGCCTCGCGGGCAAGCTCTTCCAGACCAATACCCCCTATCCTGGAACTCGTACCCCTGAAATATCTGTCAATAATAGACTTATTTAGTCCAATCGCCTCAAAAAGCTGAGCGCCAGTATAGCTGCGAAGGGTCGAAATACCCATCTTGCTCATCGTTTTCAAAATGCCCTTTTTGACAGCGGCTATGTAATTATCCGCTATCTGAACCGCCTCCATGGCCGGGCCAAGCTCGCCATGCTTTTTCAATTCATCGAGGGTTTCAAACGCCAGATAAGGATTTATTGCATTGGCGCCGTATCCGCACAACAGGCAATAGTGCATGACCTCTCGCGGCTCACCGCTTTCAACAATAATTCCGGCCTCATTGCGAAGGCCGCTTTCAAGTAAACCGTGGTGAACCGCCGCCGTTGCAAGAAGCGATGGTGTCGGTGCTTTGGTTTCACTGACGCCTCGGTCGCTAATGACAATCAACGAAGCACCTTCCCTGACGGCCTCGCCCGCAGAGTTGACCAGCTCATCCAAACCACGCTGCAGAGCCGCCCCAGGATTGGTCTTGTCCACATCAAACACCGCCTGTACGGTCGCCACTTTGAAATCATCCCGGCTGACAGACCGGAGGCGTTCTATATCTTCATTAGTCAAGATAGGGTGCGGCAGCTTCAGCTGCCTGCAGTGCAACGGGCTTTCTTCGAGAAGGTTTTGCTTCTTGCCTGTGAACACCATCAAGCTCATTACCAGACCTTCTCGCAGAGGATCGATAGCAGGATTCGTAACTTGGGCAAACAACTGCTTAAAGTAGCTGAATAGATGCTTCGGCTTGTCTGATAACACCGCCAACGGCGTATCATTGCCCATCGAGCCTACCGGCTCCTGACCGTTCATGGCCATGGGCGCCAAAATCATCTTAAGCTCTTCGCGCGTATAACCAAACACCCGCATCCTTTGCACGGTTGTCTGCGGGTCGCTTTTGACCAGCTTGGGCGAATCAAACAACCCGCGCAGCTCTATCCTGTTTTCGTCAAGCCATCGCCGATATGGCTTTTGGCGGGCTATTTTGCTTTTTATCTCGTTGTCTGAAATTATCCTGCCTTCGACGGTATCGACAAGAAACATTCTTCCTGGCCGCAGCCGCCCTTTTAGTCGAATTTGTTCAGCAGGAAAATCCACAACTCCGGCCTCACTGGCAATAATCGCCAGGCCGTCTGTCGTGACCAGATACCGGCAAGGCCGCAGGCCGTTGCGGTCCAGCACACCGCCCAAGAGCCGACCGTCGGTAAATACCATCGCCGCAGGACCGTCCCAGGGTTCCATTATCGCGGCGTGATACTCGTAAAATGCACGCTTATCCGTGCTGATGTGGTACTTTGCCCCGAACGCCTCCGGAATCAACATCATCATCGCATGAGGAACACTTCTGCCCGCCCGAATTAAAAGCTCAACTGTGCCGTCAAAACAGGCCGAGTCGCTCATCTGCGGTGACAGTATCGGAAGTACATCGCTCATCGCCTCGCCGAACGCCGGGCACGACATATTCGGCTCACGAGCGCGCATCGAATTGCGGTTGCCGCTAAGAGTGTTTATCTCCCCGTTGTGAGCTATACACCTGAAAGGCTGCGCAAGACGCCAGTTTGGAAACGTGTTGGTGCTGTAACGTTGATGAACTACCGCTATCGCGGATTCGACGCGTTTGTCCGATAGGTCGGGATAGTACGCGAAAAGCTGCCAAGCCATAAACATGCCTTTGTAGCAAATCGTTCTGGAAGACAGGCTCGTAACATAGAAATCTTCGCCATCCTCGCCGAATTCGGCCGTAACCAGTCTCTCCGCCCGCCTGCGTGCCAGATACAGCCGCCGCTCCAGTAGCTCACCCTTCAGTCCTGCACCATCGACAAAGATTTGCTTTATACAAGGCTCTGCCTGAAGTGCTATCTCTCCCAGACACTGGGGGCAGGTCGGCACGTCGCGCCAGCCAAGTACTTTCAAGCCATAGTGGGTAAGTGCGGCCTCGAGTATCTTGTCACACCTTGCTCGCAAAGCCAGGTCTTTGGGGCCAAATACCACGCCTGCTCCATATTGAAAAGAGTCAGGCAGTAAGAAACCTAATCTTTCACACTCAACAGAAAAAAAATCGTGCGGGATTTGAAACAGGATACCTGCACCATCGCCTGTGGCTTGGTCGGCCCCAGCGGCCCCCCTATGACTAAGGTTCACCAATATCTGCTTGCCGTATTCGATGATAGAGTGGTCTCGCTTGCCGTCTATATTCACGACCGCTCCAATCCCACAGCCATCGTGCTCATAGCGAGTCTCGTATAGACCCTGATTCTTCAGTTTTGTAGCCATACAACACTCGGTTCACTTTATCCCACGGTCGCCCCCCAACCAGCCGGTAAACTGTTCCTATAGAATACTATACGACATCGCTGCCTCGTTGACACGCCGTTTTCAATAATAGATAACATAAGAAATATTTATAATATCAACATTATTTCTTATAACTGTTCTGGTTTGCAGCACACGCATAAATAACCACCTGGATTGAAATGATTGCAAAACCTTGTGAATAAGCGTTTTTTGACGTCAAAGAAAAGACCTTGAGTTAACTGCTATCGCAGTCGAACTCAAGGCCATTTACGAAGTGTTAATCAGAACACGGTGCGCCGAACTGTTCTTGATTCGTCCTGAAATTCCAAACATATCAAAGGGCAAGGCCTTCGCTGCCTGCCAGCTTCATACTAAGCGAGCGGACAGCAGAGGAACCTTGCCCCAACCCAACGCCAACCCATAAGGGGACCAGCGAACCTTCACCCCCCTGGGACATCCTTACGCCGCAGAACCTTAGCAGTCGTAGTACAGATAGAACTCGTGCGGATGCGGCCTCAAAGCGATCTCAGCAATTTCCTTTTCGCGTTTCCACTTGATCCACGTCTCAATCAGATCCTCGGTAATCACATCGCCCTTGGTGAGGAATTTGTGGTCGGCCTCCAGGGCATCGATGGCTTCATCTAGTGAACCTGGCGTCTTCGGATATTTCTCCAATTCTTCTGGTGTCATCTCATAAATATCTCTATCAAGAGGTTCGCCTGGATCTGTCTTGTTCTGGATACCGTCGATGGCCGCCATCAAAATGGCGGTCCAGGTCAGGTAAGGATTTGCCGTCCCATCTGGGCAGCGGAATTCGAGCCGTTTGGCCTTTGGATTATCAAAATACATCGGTATCCTGATACCGGCAGAACGGTTGCGAGCACTCATTACGAGGTTAACCGGCGCCTCAAAGCCCGGCACCAAACGCCGATAGGAGTTCGTCGTCGGTGCGGCAAAAGCCAAGATTGCCGGGGCATGCTTCAAAATGCCGCCAACCGAGTACAAACCAATATCACTCAGCCCCGCATAACCCTTTCCTGCAAACAAGGGCTTGCCGTTCTTCCAAAGTGAGAAATGTGTGTGCATACCACTGCCGTTGTCCTGGAAGACTGGCTTTGGCATTAAGGTCACAGTCTTTCCATGTCGCTTTGCAACGTTTTTGATTATGTACTTATACCACATGAATTGGTCAGCCATCCTCAACAAGTCACCGAACTTCATGTCAATCTCACTCTGGCCGGCAGTGGCAACTTCGTGATGGTGCGCTTCTATCACAATGCCCACCTTCTGCATCTCCATTACCATTTCAGTACGAAGGTCGTGGTATGTATCGGTTGGACTAACAGGGAAGTAGCCGCCCTTGAAACTGGGCTTATACCCGAGGTTAGGCTCTTCAAAACGTGCGGTGTTCCAGGCGCCTTCGACAGAATCAATCGAATACATCCCAACGTGCTGATTCTGCTCATACCGAACCTCGTCAAAGATGAAGAATTCCGGCTCGGGGCCCACATTGCAGGTATCGGCGATACCCGTCTCCTTGAGATACGCGGCGCCCTTACGGGCGACATACCGCGGGTCACGCGTGTATTCTTCTCTGGTAACAGGATCGACAATATTTGCTATCACACTGACAATCGGCTCTTTGAAAAATGGATCGAGCACAGCGGTATCGGCATCGGGCACGGCGAGCATGTCCGACACGTGGATACCCTGCCAGCCGCGGATGGATGAGCCATCGAAACCGACACCATCGACAAATGTGCTTTCGTCCCACACATCGAGTGGGAATGTGCAGTGCTGCCACGTACCCAGAAGGTCCGTGAACTTCAAGTCAGCCATTTTGGCGTTGTGCTTCTTTGCGAACTCAAAAAATTCTTTTGGCGTCATGGGTTTTTTTCCTTTCTAAAACATGCTAAACGACATAAATCTACAAATGTAACTACGTAGAAAACGCTTGTGCGATAATTCACCTGTATCAATTCAAGCTTTTCATATCTCAACCTATCGCTTCACCGCCGATCTCGCCGGTCCTAATCCGAATACACTCCGGCAAATCGAGTATGAAAATTTTTCCGTCTCCGATATCGCCTGACCGAGCTCCTTCTATAATAGCGTTCACAGTCGGCTGAACGTATGCTTCATTTACCGCAATCTCAAGCTTGACCTTCTTCAGGAGACTACCTTGCTCCTTGTGGCTGCGATAGACCTCCGCGATCCCTTTCTGACGACCTCGGCCAACAACATTTGACACCGTCACTAAGTGAATCTCCTTTTCGGTCAATCTTTTCAGCACTTCATCCAAACGGTCTGGTTGTATTATGCCAATAATATATTTCATTTCGCCAGTCCTTTATAATCTAGTCTATTAGTGTGTACGCAGCCTCACGGTGCTGAGTCAGATCAAGACCCACCAGCTCCTCGTGCTCACTGACCCTAAGTTTCATTAACACATCCACTGCCTTGAGCAACACCGCACCGACTACGAATGAATAAACAACTGTTATAAGCACTGTCTTGACTTGAATCCAGAATTGTCCCGGATTACCATACAACAAACCATCTGCTCCATCGGGATTAATCGTCTTTGTGGCCCAAAGACCTGTTGCAAGAACGCCCCAAATGCCTCCGACTCCATGCACGCCAAAGGCATCCAATGAATCATCATAACCCAGCACCCCTTTAATATATGTAACTGCCAGCCATGGAAACAAACCAGCCCCTATACCTATGCCTATTGCTGCCACAGGTGTAACAAATCCGGATGCCGGAGTAATCGCTGCCAGGCCGGCCACTGCGCCTGTAATCATGCCGAGCGTTGTTGGTTTCTTGTGCTTGAGCCAGTCAAGGACAGCCCACGTTATCCCGGCAACAGCACCGGCTATGTGTGTTACAGTGAATGCATTACCTGTTAAACCCGATACCTTCAAAGCACTACCCGCGTTGAAGCCGAACCATCCAAACCATAATAGACCTGCACCCAATACGGCAAACGGCAAATTGTGTGGAGGCGAAATATCATCCGGATAACCGCGCCGACGACCCAGCACAAAGGCCGCCGCCAGAGCAGTCATACCTGCGTTAATGTGCACAACTGCCCCGCCGGCAAAGTCTAATGCGCCCCAGTTCCTCAAAAAACCTCCGACGCCCCATATCCAGTGCGCTATAGGGTCGTAAACAAAGGTCGCCCATAACAGCGCAAAAACACAGAATGCTGAGAATCTAATCCGTTCAGCGAATGCCCCAATAATCAATGCCGGCGTTATCACTGCAAACATCATTTGAAACATCATAAACACCTGGTGTGGTATCGTCGCAGAGTAACCGGCATTGGGTTCCATCCCGACAGAATTAAGTAAGAACCACTCTAATCCCCCGATTACCGAGCCTTTGTCGGGTCCAAACGACAGGCTATACCCCCACAATACCCACTGCACACTGATAAGGCAGAGGATCATAAAGCATTGCATTAACACCGATAGCATATTTTTACGGCGAACCAGGCCTCCGTAAAAAAACGCCAGCCCCGGTGTCATCAGCATCACCAGCGCTGCACTCACCAGCACCCATGCAGTATCGCCACTGTCCACCTTGGCTGCACTACCAGATTCCCCGCCAAAGGCAACTTCACATATCAAGATCGCCCCGATGAGGCCGGCTACAGTGCGTTTGCCCAAACCATTTCCGATGTTCATCGTTGAATACATCCTAAATCTATTCTTTTAATGAATCTCGAATAACATTAGCATTAGCATATTGCAACTACTGTGCCAAAACTCACCGGAAACACATTTATTGCATAACATAATGTTTTCACGGCACTTACACCCAACTATGCAGTTAAATATAACACCCTTTATTCTACATTTTTGTAAACAGATATGGCGAGAGATACATTTTTGTATTTTTTATGTCATATCACGGCAACATCAGAAACTAACGGATGCACTCACTCCACCCCATAAATTGTCGCTCTTACCCGTAGCGGTCCTCACGTTATCGGTGAGCATGGTGGAATAACCCAAACTCGGCTTTATAGTCCAGCGGCCGATACATATCGGCAGAGCGCCTGAAATCGTCAGGTCGTTGAGGGCGCCGACCTGCACACCAAAGTAACCTTCGTTGTATTTAGATGTGCCGTAGCCTATGCTTGCACCAACCTGCAGATTGCAGTAGCAGTCTTCTCTCCATTGAGGGAGCTTCTCAATGATGTGCCCCACCGAGAGCTGTATGTAACTGCCTTTTATCTGGTCCACGTCGTAATATACTTTGATAGCTGGCGACAACGGCACAGCAGCATTTAAACCACCGTATAACTCAGTCGTGGGATTGAACTGCGTGTTTGGAAAACGATAGTGAATCACGCCCGCTGAGAAGCTCAGATATTCAACACCGGGCACCGCGGCAGAGTAGTCAAGCGTGTAATCGAATTCCGTAAACTCACCCTTGTTGCTATTGGTGTTGGTCAGGTCGAAACTGCCCCAAATCGAGCCGGTAAAACCGTAGGCGCTTATATATACGGCGGGCTGAAAGACGCTTCGGTCGTTTAGGACCTGCCCTCGCCAGATATACTTGCTGTAGTAATCACCGTTAAACCTAAATTTGACCAGGCTCTCCTCATCTGCTTTCGCAGTTAAGGTCCCACAGCACATTATCCCCACCATCGCCGTCACCCAGCCCGTAGCATTTAGCATACGTTGTCCTTTCAAGAAAACTCCCAATAGACCGTTCCATACAGATTCAGCCAACGGAACGATAATTTCTATTGGGCAACAAGCATGCCAGAAAGGCCGTGGAGACATAAATAGTATCTAAGTGCCTGTCATTAAGAAAGCTATGGAAGTTGGGAAATCGATTCATTGACAGGTTTTACCTACAATAATGTAGATATGGCCGTTTCGCCTACAAATATATAGGCACCGGCGTAATAGGTCAGATGTATTTAGGATTGATACCGTAACTCTTGATTTTATAGCCAAGTATGCGCTCGGTAACACCAAGCTCTTTGGCGGCTTTTCGCTGTTGCCCACCCGATTTTTTGAGGGCGTCAACGATAAGCTCCTTCTCTTTGTTAGCGATAATCTCGGTAAACGAGCCTGTAGCAACGGATTCGCTTTTTCGGATCATCTGCAGCGACGGCGGCAGATGCTCTGAACGGATTACATCACCATCACACAACAATACAGCCCTTTCGATGCAGTTCTCAACTTCCCGTATGTTGCCCGGCCAGTGATACCTCGTAAGCATTTCGATAGCAGGCGTCGAAATCCGCGTAATGCGCTTTTTGTTCTCGCCGGCGTATTTCTCAAGGAAGTAATCTGCAAGCAGCATTATGTCATCTTTGCGTTCCCGCAACGGCGGCAGGTAAATCGGAAATACATTTACCCTGTAATAGAGATCCTCTCGGAAATGCCCTTGTGCTATAAGCTCCTCAAGGTTTTTGTGAGTCGCAACGACTATCCTCACATTGGTTTTGATTGTGTCAAGTCCGCCGAGTCTTTCAAACTCTTTGAACTGGATTACTCGCAGTAATTTTATTTGCAGACTCAGAGGAAAGTCGCCGATCTCATCGAGAAAAATAGTCCCGCCGTGTGCCAGCTCGAATCTGCCGATTTTTCGCTCGCTCGCTCCGGTGAAAGCCCCTTTTTCATGCCCGAAAAGTTCGCTTTCCAGCAGGGTCTCCGGTAAAGCCGTACAGTTGACCTTCACGAAGTGCCTATCCGCACGCGGACTGTTATAATGAATTGCGTGTGCAACGAGGTCTTTGCCGGTTCCGCTCTCGCCCCGAATGAGAACCGTGGTGTTACTATCTGCAACCTGCTCGATGAGCCTATAAACCTCCTGCATTGCGCCACTGGTGCCCACCATGTTATGCACGTCGAACCGCATCTTCAGCTCTCGCCGAAGGCGGATATTCTCCTCGTGAAGCTGTCGGCGGTCGGATTCCACCAGCTTGTTGAGTTTCACCGCCTGCGCCACCATCGTGGCGATTATGTTCAGCAGCCGGACATTCGCTCCAAAATCATCGCCTTTGCCCGCTCTTCTATCGACACTCAACGCACCAATAGTCTTACCCTCCAATTTAATGGGAACACAGAAGAAAGCTACTTTCCTGCTGCTTTGTGCCCTCGCACCTGTCTTGTGTAAAAATCGCGGATCTTTGGAAATATCAGGCACGACAATTTCCCTGCCGCTTTGCACTACAAGTCCCGTTACACCTTCCCCGATTCTGTAACTTCCCATCTTCTTGGACGTTTCGCTCAGACCGTGAGCTATCCTGATATTGATCATTTCGGTTTCGGGATCGAGCAAAGTGATTGTCCCTCGCCGCAGTTTCAGATGCGTATCAAGCGACCTGAGCATGGATTTCAACGTCTCTTCAAGATTCAGCGACTCGGCAAAAGCCTTTGATATATCGCTCAACAGCTCCACATCCTGTGCGAACCTTGTTTTCATAAGTGCCCTTTCAAAATTCCAAAACTAAAATAACAAAATTGTAGATTTATTTCAATAGACTACAATTTCGTGGCCTACACTACGAAGATTGCTTGCATTGCGAATGCGGCTCCGTTCCGATACTATATAATCATCGAATAGTCGAGCCACCCGACTTGAAAGGTGAACCTAAGATGGACAGAAACACCATCAGAGATAAGCATAATGCCCGATGTGATGTCATTACCCGCCGCGACTTTCTAAAAGGGGCAACCATTGCCGCCGGAGCTACTCTTGGATGCCCCTTGATAGTTCCTTCTTCCGTGTTTGGTGCGAACGCACCGAGCAATAGGGTTACTATTGGCAGCATCGGCGTCGGCAATATGGGTACAAGCAATTTGAAGGCATTTATGAGTAAATCCGACGCCAAAATAGTTGCTATCTGTGATGTTGACATCGGTTATCGAGAACAGGGACGCCAAATAGCGGGTTTGGAGCAAAGCTCCTGCTACAATGACTTCCGCGTGCTTTTGGCCAGGCAGGACATCGATGCTGTAGTAGTCGCGACGCCCGACCACTGGCACATACCTATTTCCATCGCCGCCGTACAAGTGGGTAAAGATGTATATTGTGAGAAGCCCCTTACGCTTACAATATCGGAAGGTCGCGCTTTGGCTGATGCGGTAAGGCGATACGGCCGGGTACTTCAGACAGGTTCGCACCAGCGCTCGATGAGGAATTTCTGTTTTGCATGTGAGCTGGTTCGCAACGGCTACATCGGCAAAGTGCACACTGTCCAGGTGGGCATCCCCGGCAATAACAGAAATTGCGACCCAACATGGACGCCTGAGCCTGTGCCCACCGGCTTTGACTACAATTTGTGGCTTGGCCCGGCACCCTGGGCGCCTTACATGAAACAGCGCTGCCACTATGAGTTTCGCTTTAATCTGGACTATTCAGGTGGACAAACCACAAACTGGGGCGCACATTTTCTGGATATTGCTCAGTGGGGGCTGGGAATGGATGATTCGGGGCCGGTGGAAATCTTCGGCCAGGGCGAGTTTCCTACCACAGGATTGTTCGACACCGCTACTAAAGTTTACTTTGAAGCAACATACGCCAACGGCGTAAAACTAATCTGCAAAACCGGCGGCTCCAATACAAGGTTCGAGGCAGCCGACGGCTGGGTAGATGTCGCCAGAGGTAGTCTCCGGACGCGACCTGAGTCATTGAAAACGACAACGATTAAGCCCGATGAGATTCACCTTTATGACAGCCGGGACCACCACCAGAACTTCCTCGATTGCGTCAGGAGCCGCAAGGACCCGGTTGCCAACGTTGAAATCGGTCATCGTTCCGCAACGGTCTGCCACCTGGGCAATATCGCCATGCTGCTCAACAGAAAACTTAAATGGAACCCTGTCGCCGAGCAGTTCGTCAACGACTCCCACGCAAACAGTATGCTGGCAAGGTCTATGCGTGCGCCTTGGCGACTGTAACACAATAGACCCAAGTTATGTCCCCACCTGTGTCGGCCCAGCATCCCTAATGACTTTGAGTCTGATTTCCCGTTACAGCGATGGCCCTGGATGGTTATGTACGCCTGCTCTGGAAGAATATCTCCATGCCGCAATTGCCGCAGCGAAACCGCAGCTCATACTCCCGACCGTCCTCATCCTGTAGAACCAGCGGTTCAGCGGGAGACTTTGAGCCGGACCCTGCACATAATCCCATCTCCTGTCGCAGACAGTATTTTGTAGTCATAACCAAACGCCCGGATAAATCCAGACCCGACTCCGCCGCCGGTTCAATCGTCTGTACGCCATGGCGATTGTAAAAGGCCCTGGCCTTTGCGTTGAGCACATTACCCATATAAGAAAGATGTTTGTCCGGATAGGGAACACTATTTTTTGAGATAGTCGAGGTTAATCGAGGACGATTAAGCTGGCGCACCTGCTGGATGTGCCGGACCAGTTCGCGTTTAGCAGAATTTAGCTGCGAAAGAGGAAGGAAATACTCATCTTGCGTTTCCACTCGCAGTTGCGAACACTCAAAGAGAGTATTTCCAAGCTTGGTCAACTGGGTGAGGATCGTCTGACGTGCAGCCTGTTTCTTCAAGGCGGGCTGTTTTTGACCGGCCATTTCAACCATTGCCTGATTACCATCTTCATCCATACCGCAGAGAGCCAATCCCTGCGATGTTTCCTGTAACAGCATCGAAAGACTGATTTTGCGCTGCGCGGCACGTCTGGTGAGCTTGCGGCAGAACGTGTAGTCGAAATTGCGATAAATCTTCTGTCCCACATGGATGCCTTGTATCTTCTGCGGGTAAATCCTTCGGCCCTGGACGCGGTTGACAACTGTTCCGGTCAGGTTCCGCCGCCGGTCAAAAAAACAAATCCCGTCTGCGTTATGCAGCTCCTGCTCACCGTCGATGACGAAGCAGGATTTTTCCACCTCTGCGACGGCTCCCACAAATTCACCGATGGATTTAGGCGTATTCATCGAGGCAAGGCTGTCGGCCCGCCCGGCAAGGCCGTAGTCGGTAAAGCCGCGGTTGAACGTCTTCTCAGGGTTCGGCTCAAAACTCAATCGTACCGACCCCGAAGAGCTTCGCTGGAAATTCCTTTTTACGAGGATCGAGTCCAGCCTTCGGCGGTAGAAACCTACAGTATTGACTACATAAGGAATGTCCTTTAACCGCCCTTCAATTTTGAATGAGCTTACGCCGGCATCAATCAGCTCCTCAAGATGCTCCGCGCGGTTCAGGTCCTTCAAAGACAACAGATAACGGTCCTTTACGATGGTTTTGCCGTGCTGGTCTTTGAGTGTATATATTCGTCTGCAGGGTTGAGCACATTGGCCGCGGTTACCGCTGCGTCCGCCCAAAGCATAGCTCATATAGCACTGGCCGCTGGCGCCGACGCACAACGCACCGTGAATGAAACATTCAAGTTCAATTGATGTTTGGCTGCGAATATGCCGAATCTGATCGAGAGTCAATTCTCGGGCTAAAATAACGCGACTAAAGCCGACATCCTGTAGGAATTTCACCTTCTCTACCGTGTCGTTATGCATCTGGGTGCTGGCAATCAGCGGTAGGGGCGGCAAGTCCAGCTCTAACAGCCCGACGTCCTGAATAATCAGGCCGTCAACACCGGTTTTGTAAAGCCGATGAATCATTCTTTCCGCCACCGGCAGTTCATTGTCGTATAGTAAAGTATTCAGGGCCACATAGACCTTTGCGTAGTATTGATGTGCGAAATCCGTGACTTGCTGTATAGCCGCTGTTGTATTGGTCGCTGCCTCGCGTGCACTGAAACGTTCTGCACCGATGTACACGGCATCCGCGCCGCATTGAATCGCCGCACGGGCCGTCGCAGCATCCTTCGCAGGAGCCAATAACTCTATTCTTCTGGTCATTAATCTGAGAGCGGGTATGACTAACAGCAAACCGAACCCTTCATTCCGTTGGATGCTCTTACTCAAAGCAGAATTTGCCTTTGTTCATCATCATCTCGCCGTCTACGTAGATACTCGGGTTTTTGATTACCCCGTCAACGTGCGCTTTACTATCCCATTTAGCACCGGTTTTGGCGGGTATGGGACTACCGAACGCAATATGTACGCCGGGGAACTTCTCATCCTGGAGCAGATTATAAATCAACTCCGTCAGGCCCGTATTGGTTCCGATAGCAAATTCACCCACCCTATCACTGTTTTCGTCTGTCTCAAAAATGTATTCAGTAAGCTCTTTCCGAAGTCTCCTATCGCCGCATCGGACACTCTCTTTTTTAGCCCTGCTGTCTTTTATCTCTATGATGACCGGCGTATCCTCAAGAGAACCGTATTTTTGTGTGAAGAAATCACCAAGACAACCATCAATAACAACTTTGCCGTTGACATTGACCGGCGAAGTAAATACTTCCCCATCGGGAAGGTTTTCCCACTGGCCTGGGGTAATATTGCCGTCGCTAACTATCCACTTTAGGTTCGAGCCGAATTCAGCCGCAAAATCTGACCCCCTTTCAGTTACTACTCTAATCTCGGCTGCGTTTCTAACCTTTTCATAGACCAGCCTGCTAATCCGCTGAATCTCTTTATAATCGCTGCACATCCCATCGGTCATAATCTGCGGTGTAATACCAATCATGTGGGCGTGTCTGAGTCTATGATTGGCTTCAACCGCTCTGAGCATTGGCATTCGGAAGGTTTGGAGTTCTCCTTTAGCTCCCTGCGCGGCATATATGCTCACATCTGCTGATTTGATGGCATCAGCTATAACCAGCTGAAAATTGATCGGTCTTTCGCCGAAGTCTTCCATCACGAAGAATTGAATTTCGCCGGTAATTTTCCCTACGGCCCCCTTGAGAGCTGAGCCAATGTCAAGAGTCTCTGTATCGGTAATAATGACTACATTTTCGCCCGCCTTGACTCTTAAACAATTCTCAACTGCTTGCTTGACACCTTCTTCAATAGTTCCCAATTTTGTCACTCCTTAAAACTTAGGAGAACGAACACTATGGACAATCGCCTATTTATACCGTCAATATTATTGTTTTGCTTTCTATAAAAAAGCGGCTAATGTACGGATTGTAGTACCTATCGCGGTAACAGTAAAGCCCGGTTTCCTTGTCGAATCGGCTGCCAGTCAACAAGTGAGGATTGCGACGGTTGGAGTCTGTGGAAGAACATTCAGGTTGGTGCTGTTGATTCTGTTCTACTCCGATAACGTTGGGATGTGAATTTAAGGCTTGGCAACCTATGTGCGTATCCGGCTGAGCTGATCTTGCTTGTCAGTTTAATAATCTTCAAGTCGACGAAATAATCTTCCTGCCATAAGTACCTAAAATAACAATATTTATAAATACCCGCAAAAATCCCTAAAAAACCACGAAATTTTTCTTGACAACTCGCTGGTAGCGCGCGCATCTATTACAATAGTTTTTTGGGCGAGTCACGTTGATAGGATTTAGCTGCGTTAGAGGAAGCATCTAAGGACTCGCGAGAGAATATAGCTCTTCACACAGAGTAATACTATATAGTGCGGACTTAGTTCGTGGAGGTAGAGTATGCGCACCAAAACCATTTCGTCCATCGTCTTTATTCTCTTATCGCCTCTGGCTTCTTCTGGCGCACCAACTCCTTCGGCAGCTCACTGGAGTATGGATGATACTCAAGGTATCACCGCCAAAGACAGCCTCGGCAGCAACGACGGCACCCTTTGCAGCGGTGCCATCTTCTCAGCCGATAGCCGGGTAGGCACCGGCTCAGTGCAACTCGATGGCTTCGATGATTACATCCGTGTCCCAAACGCGTCCGAGCTGAACCCGACAACCGCTATCACCATCACCGCCTGGGTAAACGCCGATACATGGGACAAAAAGAATGCCCGCATAATCCAGAAGGGTAATTCCGATAACCAATACAAGCTCAGCAGCGAATGGGGCAAGCTGATATTCGACCTGAGAGACGCAGGAAAGCTCTCCGTCTCACTACCGGATACACGAAAATGGGTGCACATCGCCGCCTCCTACGATGGCCTGCAGATGCGAATCTATTATGACGGTAATCTGACAGGTTCCAAACCAGCCTGCGGCCAGATTGCCACGACGGATGACTCATTATACATCGGCGCCAAGGACGGCAGCCGACCTATGGATAGCTTCAAGGGCCGACTCGATGATGTGGCCGTATTGGGCTGGGCATTTACTCCTAATCAGATAACGCAACTGTACAGTAGAGGCGTCGCATCTTACCTTAACTCACAGCCGGCAGGTGGTACTACTGATAATCATGCTATTGTCTCGAAGATAGGCTTAGCAATCTCGAATATCCAAAAAGGCGATCAGTCTGCCGCCGATAATGCCGTCAAGGAACTTCTTGCCTCATCAGATGAAAATATGACGCCGGCAATTCTCGCTGTGGCGGATGCTTATCTGCGGCAGAAGAAATATTCCCAGGCCCTTGATCTTTATCAAACTGCTCTTACGACAAATCATTCTCAGCCGGCTCAGGATATACAGGCATACAAAGGTCAGGCCCTATCGAGTATTGAGCTTGGCCGGATGGATTCTGCCGCCAACGACGCAGCGAAAATACTCGATGCTTATTCCGAGCAGGAAGACTCGGTTGTAGCGGTTTATCAGATAGCTGATGCCTATTATGCTAAGCAGAAGAGTGCAGATGCGGTTAAGCTCTATAAGGATATAGCGGAGCGTTGGCCTGAGACAGAGCAGGCTATATGGTCTTGTGTGAAGGTAATCAAGCATTATGTCAGCATCGATGAATCTTTGTCTGATGCACAGTTGGAGAAGCTTTTATCTTTACCTACAGGCCATCCGCTTTATCCTGCGGGCATTCGTGAGGCTGCTAATCAATACATGAACGCTGGTTTACATGATAAGGCTCGCAGTCTTCATCAATACAACGTTGAGCATTTCACTGACAGTATGTATGCGATGTGGTCGCAGGGAGCTCTTATTCATTCTCTCATTCGTGATGGAGAGTATGATGCCGCCGACAAGGCTTACGCCAAGTTCCTGACCACATTTCCTCAGCAGCCGACCTTTTTGCAGGAGGTTTACCAGGTTGCCGATGTGTACAGTAGTGTTGGCCGATACGATAAGGCCGCCCCGCTGTATCAATATGTGCTCGACCATCGCCCCGAAAGCAAAGAGGAATTGTGGGCCAGGGTTGGCATGATAAAGGTATCTATCGCCTCGGGTAATGAAACCGCTGTCCAACAGGGAACTGACAAACTAATCGCCGATTTCAAAGACAATACGGATTTACCCAAAGCTGTGTTCCAAGTTGGCGAACAGTACTGGAACATGGCCCTTTTCGAGCGTAGAAAAGCCGATCCCGCGCAAGGCCTTAGCAACAAGGCTCGTGACTACTTTGCAAAGGCCCTGACCGTCTGGGAAAGGATAATAACGGAATTACCGAAATCCGATTCTACCGCTACTTCACATGCTCATTACTTTTCGGCTGTTTGCTATTGCAAGCTGGGTAATCAGGAAAAAGCTGTCGAGTATTTCCAAAAGGTTGTTGATAGCTGGCCTGACTATCAGTATGCTTGGAGCGCCCAATGCTTGATAGGCGAATGTTATGAGAAGTTAAGAGACTCAGGGGGCATTTCCAAAGCAGAAGCCGAACCTAAAATTGAGCAGGCTTATCAGGCGGTTATCGTGAAATATCCGGATTGTTCGCTTGTTGGGCATGCCTGTCTTAAATTGGGTGATATGTATTTGCAAAAAGACAGACGGAACGAGGCATCTATGTGTCTCGAACTATTTTTGATGACAGCCAACCCGTCTGACCCTCGCATAAACACTATTAAAGTTCGGCTTGAACGATTAGGAGGTCAAACCAAATGAGGTCAAAAATTTTAATTTTTCTCGCTTGTTTGTCATTGATATCCGGCTTTGCGAAGAGAACGACAGCGTATCCCTGTCCGGATCCTGAATGTCCCGATTGTTACTTTTGGGATGGCTACGATTGCGTGTGGGAGTGTGGTGCCGGGAATTGTTGTGGTGGCAGTTGTTGCAGTAACACCTGTTGCAGTGGGGGTTGCTGTAGTGCTGGGCAAAACTGTTGTAGTGGCAGTTGTTGCAGTCACACCTGTTGCGATGGGATTTGCTGTAATGCTTATCAAAACTGTTGTAACGGCCTATGTTGCACTAACACCTGTTGCAATGGCGTTTGCTGTGGTATATTACAAAACTGTTGCGGTGGCAGTTGTTGCAGCAACGCATGTTGCAATGGCACTTGTTGTTCCGCCGGACAAATCTGCTGTAACGGAACGTGTAAAGAGAGTTGTGGAGGTAACTGTTGTGGAGAGAATCAATATTGTTGCGGAAGCTCGTCATATAACCCGGTATGCTGTGATTCGAACCAAGTATGTTGTTGTCGCTTGGATGGAAGTTATTACTGTAATCCACCCTGCAGGGTGGAGGTCACAGACACGACAAGTTGCAGCGAAGATAATGAAAATTCTTACAAGTGTACTGGCTGCAAGCAAATAAGCCCACCTGAATGTGGTACATACCGTGATTATACAGGTTTACAAATAAAAGAATGTTACGATGGTTGTTCGTATCAAAGTTCGGATGAGATATGTTATCAAAGGAAAAACTGTTTTCCTATTTTTCATGAAAACAGTCTTTGCCTGGAATGCGAAGGGGAAAAGTCTTGTTTCCCCGTAGTGATTCCGGGCGGTGGGGAAGATTGTGAAACTATAGGTACGTGCATAGTAAGAGTCGCTTGCGAAATAGCTTTAATGTGTTTTCAGTGCGAACGAGATGATGAAAGTGCTGAAATAATTGCAACCGTTAAAAAAGAGACGTGTGTGCATTGTTATAACAATTGATGACCATCTGTTATTATGAAGGGGAAAGAAACATGAAATTTTATAAAGGACATTATAAAAGCAAGATTTTTATTTGTGTTTCATTATGGTTTTTGATTGTAGGATCTTATTATCAGGCATTGGCAGTTGAAGATACCTATCAAACCGTAAGAAACTTTCCTGAAGCGGAAATGCCAATAATCTTAAATCTAATAACAAGCGGGATACGTGATAATTATGAGCGAATAATCACATGGTCAGGAGAGATTGACAAAAAAATAACTTGGGTGCATACCGGCTCCTTGGCCAAAGATATTTTTAAAAATGCCACAGATGCTAAAGGAGAGGTGCCTGATTCTATTCTGCAAAAGGCAGAAGATAAGATTACATTTGCAGTTGATGCGAATAAGAACTTTGTCTATGTTGACACGTTACGGGATAAGCCCAGTACATACTTTAACTATAACACCGGGGCTGAGGTGGGCAACAGCGGTCCCAGCCCGATTTGGTCGACCGTAATTGCCAGGCCGGACTTTCTCCTCAAAGCGGATGCACACAGTTTTGAAAAAGGGACCGGCCGTCTACTCCATAAAAAAGCGGAAAAAAAACTGTCGAAGCAAGAGTCGCAAAAAGGGTTATATGAGGGTAGGTATGATCCGAGGAGAGCATTTTTTCCCGGATCTGACTTTACCTGGGATAGTCTCGCCGATTTAATCAAACGAATCAACAAATACGGAAAGATGGAATTTGATGGTTACAGTCTCAAGATAGAGAAACGCATAAAAGGCGATATTATCGAATATAAAATTATACAACCTGGAGTTGTAAATTTGGAAAGAAGCGATCCAAATCACTATGTAATACTAACTAAGATATTCTCCAGCAAATGCGGTTTTAATATGATATACTTTGAAGCCGCCACCGGAAGTGGTATGGTATTTCAAGAATATACATGGGAATATGAGCTCATCGGTGGCATTTATTTGCCCAAAAGAGTGATAGTAAGACTTTACGGCTCAAAGGGAAAGATGACCAATGAATATGACTCCACCTACAAGAATAATAAAGTCAATCAGGGGATATCGCCGGAAACGTTTGAGTATCAGAATTTAAACCTGAGGGATGGGGATGAATTTATCGATAAAATATTAAACAAGGAATATCGATATAAGGCAGCTACCCGAACTCTCGAGCCGGTTGAGAAATAATAAAATCATTCAAGTGTAATTTCGCTTGTTCATTTGGGTAATTATGACTAGGCATTTAAGAACACGTTTTTTTGTTAATATCATTTTGCTTATAGGCAACTTAGCATACAGCGGGGACGCGATCCTTAGCCTTTGGGAGGACTCTTCGGTATTCCTGAAGCATTTAGTCATTTTAGATGAATGTATCATAAAGTCTCATCAAGGCCCATGGACACGGGAGATCCTGGAGAGATATCTAAGTGAACAAGCAAAATTTCAGAAGGACGAATTATTTAAATATAAATTTAGATACGACGATCTAAAATACGTGCCCTTGCCTGCGATTTTGCCTACAAGAGACAATAGGTCTTTTTATATTCTATTGGCGGTTTTAGAGGGTGATAAACAGTTAAGGTTTCAATGCATTTGGGGTGGAAGAAACCCCAAACTTTTAAATATTGCTGACATGAGGATGCTGTTTGGTACAGAACCTATCGAAACTTGGTTATTTTTGAAAGAACTGCCTGAGGGAGTCATACGCAAAATTGGAGATGGGGCAATTAAGATTGACAATCTTTATCACAATTTCGGATTTATAAATTGGGAGAATCTCACTTGGCCTCTGGAATGTTCTTTTAATATTTCAAATATAAGCAAGACGCCTTTGCAGGTAGAATACATCCAGAAGAGTTGTCAATGTATATCAGCCACATTAGAGCCAAATAATATTATCGAGGCGGGGAAGGCTTCAAAATTGACTGTAAAAAGAGTTCCTCCGGGGCGCCGAACTATAGGTTTTCGAGATAAAATAGCTCTTCAAATTGAGGAGACGGCTACAAAGCAAAAAGAAACAATTACGTTTGAAATATTGGGTAACTGTGATGGTCAGACAATATTTCCAGTCCCTGAGGAAGTTAATTTTGGAAAAATTAATCCTGGCGATAAGGGAGAACGAATAGTCAGAATAAGCGAAAGTGATGCAGAAAAGTTCTGCGTTACAGAAGTTAAAAGTAATAATCCTGCTTTCGGAACGGGAATAGATATTAACCATCATGACAATTCACGAGATTACATAATACACATACATTTTGAAAGTGCAGGATTATCACCGGGTAAGATTAATGGCGAAATCTCAATAAAAACTGATCATCCGAGATTTGCAGAATTTAGCATCCCAGTAAATGCAGAAATACTTCCCCAAGTGAGGGCTATTCCCAGCATTCTTTCTTGGGGGTTGGTTAAATTGGGGAGTTCATATAAAAGATCACTACAATTAACACCCATAGACGAAAAGATCCAATTTGTTATTGAGAAAATAGACATCCCTAACGATATTATGGTTTCAAAAAAGAAGCTGGCTGATAACACTATTCTCGTTGATTTTAGTAAGGTTTTTGATCATCCTGGGAACTGGCAAGAAAACGCAGTATTCCATATCAATTATTTGGGAAAAACAGATACAATAAGAGTTCTTCTTGTGGGATTTGTCGAAAACTAAACGTAACTATGCATAACTTAGGTGACTAGGGACAGTCACGAATGGCGGTTCCATAAAGACGTGAGCATAAAAGACCTTCCGGAATCGGACAAACCTTACAGAGGTCGTGTAGCGCGCTTTCTGAATGCGCAAAGAAGACCACTGCGGCGGCGGGACGCAGAGTTCTAATCAATGGATAGGTTTTGCATGTGAGAGGAAATGAAAGTGTGAGGAAAGTCCGCCAGCATACCGGACCTCACCTATTTTTTTGCTTGTGGGAAGGTTTGCAGCTATAATAGCTTATGCGATTGTTTAGAAGGTTATAGTCGTTTGATTGTGGAGGTCGAACTAATGGGGTACTGTCAGCGTATAAGCGGCATGATGCTTCGCCGCAGATGTAATGTAACAGCCCTAAGTCTTTGCCTTTTAGTATCGGGAATTCTGCCGTGTATCTTGGCTGGCTGTCAAGAAGGCTCCGCCGGTACGACGGCAGCCCCTATACAGCAGGATAAACCCCAGGCTTTACCGGAAAAAACCCCTGCCGTTGTGCCGCCTGAGGTCGTACCGGCCGCTGAACAGACGCCCCAGATTGCCGGTCCCGCACCGAGAATCATGTTTGAGCAAGTCGTTTACGACTTCGGCGACATCCCTACCGGAACACGCCACAAAGGGCAATTCAATTTTGCCAACAAAGGAGACTCGCCGTTGAAGATAAAGAATGTGTCAGCCTGCTGCGGCGTCGTTACAAATCTGCCAAAGAATGAATTTTCTCCAGGCGAGAGTGGCGTATTGGAGATCGATTATGGTTCTTCCACCGAGCCGGGACCATTCAGGCGTCAGTTGACCGTATCTACTAATGATCTACGGAACCCGGATGTTATACTTACCATCAGGGCTAATGCTATTCGTGTTGTTGGATTTGAGCCTTCAAAACTCACGCTCTTTCTGAAACAGGAAAATGCCGGCTGTGGGGATATTACCCTGAAAAGTCTCGATGGTAAGCCGTTTTCGATTACCGGCTTCAAGGCGACTGAAAATGCCATAACGGCTGACTTCGACCCTTCTGTACAGGCTACCAAGTTCGTCCTGAAGCCCAAGGCCGATTTGAAAATTCTACAGAATAGCATGAGGGGACGGATTAGTATTACCTTGAGTCACCCTCAATGTGACATCATCGAAATGCTCTTCGACGTTTTGCCGGAGTTCACCGTTAACCCTGCACAGATTCTTCTGCTTAAGGTCGAGCCGGGCAAGCCGATAAAGCGGAGTATATGGGTGTTGAGCAATTACAGCGAAAACTTCGAGATCGATTCTATTCGCTCGCAGAACGGTATAATAAAAGTACTGAAGCAGGAGAAGGTCGGCAATCGCTATCAAATCGACGTTGAGATTATACCGCCGCCTCTCGGTGAGAACAGCAAGAGAGTGCTGGTGGATGTGCTTACTATAACAATGAAAGGCGGCGAAGAGATGTCTATCACTTGCCGCGGCTTTTATTGATAACGTGGTTGTTCCGTGCCGGTCACATGCAAATGTGGACAAGTTTGGTTTCGAACTGCCGTCGCGTGCCTCTCGATATTAGGCTCTGCGGTTTGCACTTGCATATTGGTTCTTGAGGCCTCTTGTTTACCCGGCAGGCCGGGGGTAGAGCAGTCCGCAACCGCAGTTCCTGGGGCTGAAAAACTCACCATCTTTCTTACAGGCCACGAGCTTAGTGCTCTCAAGCCGTGCGGCTGTTCGGGGGGGCAGCTTGGAGGCTTAGATAGGCGATGGGCGGTCCTAAACAGTATCCCGAAGCAAACCCGCTTGATTGTTGACACCGGCTCATTTGTAAAGACCGACTCCGATCAGGATCTCATAAAATTCAGGATAGTTGTCGAAGCCTTCAAATTACTCAACTACGATGTTATTAATCTGACTGATAACGACATCCGGATAGCGACCAATCTGTCGCTGCTCGATGAGATTAGTTCGGCTTTCAGTGCCATAAGTGTCTCTGGCAACGGGAATCTACATTTGCCCGCACAAACAGCCAAAAAGTTCTCACTCGCCGATGGCATAGTCGTTGTGACTATAGCTGCATTTGATGGTGATGCCAACCAGATGGGGGGCCTCTCGAATCTTTTTCCGGTCCATCCCGGCGCCCAGGCCGTCAACATTCTCGTTGTGAACAAATCGTCTCAGGTTTTTCTATCTGCAATTGCCGAGAATGCTCCTTCTATTGATTGTGTTATTTGTCCTTCTGATTACGATGAGCCACTGGCTCTTGGAGAAACCGGTAAGGCCCCAATAGTGTTTTCAGTCGGGCGGTTTGGACGGTATGTCTGTAAGTTAGAGGTTAGTATTCAGCCGACAGCAAAGCCTGACCCAACAGCAATAGCTTATTGCACTCGGCTTGGCCATACAATCAGCCTTTTTGCCGTGCCGGTGGCTGAGAATCTGCCTAAAGCCGAACCTCTTGTTGATTTATACAAGCGCTACCAGGAGTTGGTGAAAGAAGGTAATTTTCTTGAGAAGTATCTACGGTTACCGCTTCCGGATGATAAGGAGGAATACCTCGGCTCTTATTCCTGCAAAGCCTGTCATGAATATGAGTTCGAGAAATGGAGCGCTGAGCCGCACACCAAAGCTTACGCCACGCTTGAGAAGATTGGCTCGCAGTATGACCCGGAGTGCGTAGTATGCCATGTCGTAGGAATGGACTACAAAACCGGCTTCGTAACAGTCGAAAAGACTGCCCATTTAAAGGACGTCGGCTGTGAAAGCTGCCACGGTCCATCTGCGGAGCACATCAGGACCTGCGGCAAGATCAAAACCGGTCAGCCAAAATCAGCATGTCTGTATTGCCATACTCCCGAGCGCAGTCCAACTTATGTAGGTAATGAAAAGGTTTTCTTGGAGAAAATTGTACATTGGAAGGAACCAAACGCCGTGGGCAATGTCAAAAAATAAGGCTGTAGTCCAGCTTTGGATGGAAGGGCTCTAATTGCCTATGGTAAAGACATTGCAAATAACAAGTGTGTTAGTAGTGTTATTAACGGGCGTTGTACTCGCCTTCCCAGGCTTTCTTCATGCTCGAACGGCAGACCCAGAGCCTATCCTCAGCTCGCCTGGCGTTATAGAGCAGTTCAGAAAGGCCAAAGGCCAAACGGAAAAAGAAAGGTCGAGTCGTAGTAGCGTTTCGCCTCTTGTCAAGCAGGCCGAGGCCTTTGCGTTGTATCTCAATCCGCCGGCCCAGCCGGAAGTTCCGCCGTCGCAGGCATTTACTGCTCAGTCCGCCACTTCCATCAGACCGCAGACAGTATCTGCTAAATTCTCTCTCATTGGTACCAGTTATCATCCGACAAATTCGGAACTATCTGTGGCACTTATCGACGAGCCGGGTAAAGGGCTCCGCTGGATCAGACCATCAAGCCAAATTGGCCATTTGGTCGTAGAGCAGATTAAAGATGGTGCAGTTGTAATAAGAGATGGCGACGGCACTTACGAGCTTACAGTGCCTGAAAGACCTGGGCGGGTAACATTTCTCGAAGGCCAAAAAGGTGAGCCGGTAACCGCCACACTGGGTACCGGACCAGACACTACCGGATCAGCTTATATCAACCCTGTGAGTACTCAAGCTCAGCAAAGGCCAACATTTACCAAAGGCAGGACGACTTCTGTGGCCAGTCCTTCGCCTCAGCCTGAAATGAGCGAACAAGAGCAGAAGGCACTGAGCGAGCTTGTTCAAAAGCTTAAGGAACTTCAAAAAGGTCTTAGTTCTGATAGGAGTGATCGGAGTGCTGCTCCTCAAGACCAAAATGCTTTGATGGATAAGTTAATTTCAAACTTCAGAGCCTCCCGTGTCAGTGCTGAAGAGGCTGACAAGCTAAGTGGTTTGGGGGAACGGTTGAAAACGGGCGAACAAGAACCCAACAAGAACAGCCCACGCAAGACAACCACAAGGCCGCGTATCCAACCACTGCCTGCCAGGCAAATCAAGTAGATTGTTCCAATAGTTATAAACCTGTTTTTTCAGTTATCACGACCTAAATCCTTCATAGAATCCCCACAGAATTGCTGGTAATTTTCCTTTTATAGGACTCTGTTACTGAAATACTCGTGCTAATAGTACCTTTCACCTCTTAATGATATATCCCACGCCCAATTTATAGGACGTAATCATCAATCTCAAACACTTGTTCGCTCAGAGGTGTTTAATCCTCCGTTGTCGGATTATTCCCTCTTATCAGTATTGAAATTGGCGTTTTTTTCGCTAAGAAGTGGAACTTTTTTGCATTCCGTATGTCTGATTAAACAGACGACGCTGTGTACCCTTAGTGCACGGCATGCGTAGTAATATTACCGTACTCACTTGCCACCCGCGGATGCGGGCAAGCATGGAAGTTGGCGAGTGCTTGACTATGCCACGGACGCACGAATTGCTGCGTGTAAGGTTACTGTCATTTCTCGGAGAAGAGTGGTTCGGATAGGGGTAGCCTATGATGATGGAACGGCGAAGTCCGCACTGGGGTTGGTTCAGCCTTTCGGTCGTGGTCTTAACGGTGATGTTCCCTCTGGCCAGTGGCTTTGCGCTTGCCGGTGAGGCAAACGTTACAGCTGAAACGGCTCGGCACAAGGTTGTTTCGCTCAATCATATATCTTCAGAGCAGGGCCGCAAGTATTTGAGCCAATTGGGACTCGGGACGGTCTCCAAGCTTCCCGGGGCCAATGCTCTGTTGGTTACAGCCCCGCCTGGCGATCTGGCAAAGGCAATAACGATACTTAACCTTGTTGATGCCGATTATCCATTTGCGATAAAGACAATTGCTCCCGCATCCAATGCTCGCACCCTGCCCTCAAACGAGCAGATTCAAGATGCTATGGGCGGCATAATAATCGGAACTTTCTCTAATCCGCCGCAGGCGGCAGGTGCTGCACGAGCGATAATAGATATCCACGGCGGCACGGTCTTGGCCGTCGCGCCGGTAACACGGTTGCAGGATATTCTTCAGGCCGTCGAGCTTGGTCCGCAGGTGCTGAAGGAGCGTAAACTTGTCACCGACAAAGCCAAGCAAGAAAAGGCTGCAAAATCCACCGAGCCGACCGAACCAAACTTGCCTCGGCCGGTTGAACCAAATGTTCCTAAGCCGATCGAGGGAGAGCAGCTCAGAGAACCGGTGCCGACTCAAACCACACGAGCCGCCGACGTCAACGAGCCGCTCACTACGGATGAGTTGCTTGCTGCACTGCAGGCCATTAAAGCAGATCAAAACGAACCAAATACCAAAGTGCAAGCACAGACCAAGCCCGGACCTGAAGCAAAATCACAGGGCGAAGCGGAAAGTCAGTCGTTGGAACAACCGGAAAAGTCTTTCGTTCCATCAGGTCCCGCGTCCAGGACTCCTGCTGAGCCGAACGTTGCCGGAATCGGGAAATCCAGCGAGGCTGCGAAGCCGGACCTTGCCGGCCGACCTTATGAGCCTGAGCCTGTTGTCAACGCAGAAGAGACTCTCAAGCTGAATCTGCCGGAGAAGCTTTCGATAGTTGACCTTCTGGAACTGGTGGGAGTATATCTGCATTTGGACTACATGTATGATCCAGTCAAAGTTCAGGGGGATGTCTCACTCAAACTTCAAGGAAAACTCCGTGGACCGATGAAGGTGAAGGACTTGTACCCTTTGCTCGAGTCGGTTCTAAAGTTCAAGGGCTTTGTAATGACCCGCAAGGGCAATCTGGTAACTATTGTCCCTGTTATGGAGGCAATGGAGATTGACCCTGTGCTGGTTGATCCGGACACCGGCAAAGTCAAGACCGGTGATGTGATTGTGACGCATATATTTGAGCTTCAGCACATAGATGCCAGCATGGCAATAAATCTGTTGGACTTGATGAAGCTCAGCGTCGCCGTTGTGCCTGTGGGAGATACCGGCGCGCTTATAGTCACGGGGTATGCCTATCGCATGGAGCGAATAGAGCGTTTGCTGAAGGTCATTGATAAGCCCGGCCCACCTCGCAAGTTCAGGTTTCGCCAGCTTCGGTACACTATGGCCAAGACGATGGCTGAAAAGGTCAAGGCGCTTGCTGAGGAGCTTGGCTCTGTGCCGGTTACAATGTCTACCGGTGGGACCTCGACACTCCGTGGAACGCCTGTTCGCCCACCTACATCAAGAACGCCGATGACGCCGACACCGGCCATCCGCACCCCACTACCTACTATGCCGACTACTCCAACGGCGGCAACTAAACCATCCGTATATCTTGACGCAGACGAGAGGACTAACCGTATCTTCATGATTGGTCTTGATGAGCAGTTGGTTGTCGTTGACGAGTTGATAGATGCGCTTGACGTGGAACAGCAGGACTTGCGGACCTTAAAGCTCTACAAGATTGAGCATATTGAGGCTGCCGAGGCGAGGAAGAAACTCGAAGAGCTTGGCATAGTTTCCGCCGGTGCCACTACATACACTTCCCAAAGAATAACCGGCACACCTGGCGGCACACCTGTAGGCGCTACCCCAATCCAGACACAAATGAGACAAATGCCGATCAGAGGTGCAACCGGCGAATCTGCAGAAGAGGCTCTTGCAGGCCAGCCCCAGGTTGTTGTAATTGAAACGACTAATTCACTCCTGGTCAATGCATCAGCCGAGCAGCATGCCCAAATAGATATGATTATCCGCTATGTGGATAGCGAGACCTTGGATGAAGAGAAACCATATAAGCTTTATCCCCTTGAGAACCAGCCGCCGGACCAGATTGTAAAGGTGCTCGAGAAACTCATTCAGGATGTTGTCAAAGACAAAGAGGGCAAGGTCGAGAAGATCATAAAAAAAGAAGAGGGGATAACGGTAGTCCCTGACCCATGTACCTTCTCGCTCATTGTCTATGCCAGCAAAAAGAATCAAGACTGGATTGCGAGTCTGATAAAGCAGCTGGATAAACGCAGGCCGCAGGTCCTCATTGATGTCACCCTGGTTGAGATTTCCAAAACCGATGATTTCAATTATGACCTTAATTTGATTTCGAGTATTCCCGATTTGACTGCAACTTCAGGTCTCACCGGTGCGATTACCGCTGGAAAAACCAGCACTGATATAATTAACAGTCTTGCTTCGAGTAAGCGGGATAGATTCATTGACCTTCAGTCCAACAAGGGTGCCGGCACTGGATTTTATGGTGATGAGCATATTCAGTTCTTATTGACTGCCATGCAGCAGAAGAACTACGGCCGTGTTCTGGCTAAACCCAAAATTCTCGTCAATGACAATGCCAAAGGTTCTATCCAAACGATGGATACTACCTATGTCGCGAAGAGGTCCTCAGTTCCTGTATCTGCCGGTACAGCAGGCCAACAAACCACACTCATAGAAACTACGCTCGATTATACGGGCTATCCTGCTGGTATTACTCTCGATATTACGCCTCACATCAGTGAAGGTGATTTGCTTCGGCTCGAAATAGAGTTGACGAGATCCGATTTCACTACGGCAACCGGAGAAAAACCGCCAGATACGACTGAGAGTAAGATTAACACCGTCGTGACGGTTCCGAACAGTAGTACGATAATACTTGGTGGTATGATCAAACTAAATCAGTCGAAAGGCGGAACCAAAGTGCCCCTGCTCGGCGATCTTCCTATTATAGGCGCAGCCTTTAGAACCGTCAGTAACAGCGACCTGCAGAGAAAGCTGTATGTGTTTGTTAAAGCTGAGGTAATAAGGCCCGCAGATATCGTCACTGCAGGCAAGCGGGATATCGATAAAATATCCGAAAGAAACCGTTTGGCTTTTGAGCAACATGAATCGGAATTCCAGGATTATCAGGACATGCCGGGTATTAAACCCAAGTCAACGTACCCGGCCAAAGTGCTTGACGCACAGTAGCAATTCTGCATCCTACGGAGAAGTTGGTGTATGTATGAAGGATTTGTTGATTAAGACAGCTAAGCGAACTGGCTTAGTTGATGCCGAACAGTTGGCCAAGTATCTGGATGAGCATTCCGGTAGCAGCAGGCTTGATGAGCTGTTGCTTAGCTGCCCATACTTTACCGAGGATGTGGTCCTGAAACTTTTTGCCGAGGCTCTCGGCTGGGAATACCTGTCTGAAGTGCCGGCAAAGACTGTTCCCCCAGAGTTCGTAAACTCAGTTCCTGCAACTTATGCTCAGCACCATTACCTCATCGGCATAAAACCCGATGCTGGAAATGGTGAGCTTACGATTGTTTTGTCTCGGCCTCTCGACGCAAATGCCCTCGACAATGTCTCCAAAATGACGGGCCTGCCGGTCAAGCCGGCCCTGGCAACCCGCGCAGCTATTACATCCGCCATAGATGTAGCCTATGAGCAACGGACCACCGTCATAGAAGAAGTAGCCGAGGAGCTTGATTCCCAGAACATCGACCAGCTAATAGATGAAGTAGCTGCCTCCGATGACCTGCTCGATGTGGTTAATCGGCCTCCTGTCATCAGGCTCGTCAACGACGTCCTCTTCCGCGCTCTCCAACTGAGGGCAAGTGATATTCACGTCCATCCCTACGAAACCAAGATTCAGATTCGCTATCGTATAGACGGCATTCTTTATGACGTCTTGAGTTTGAACAGAAATGTTCTTCCTTTGGTCATTTCCCGTATCAAAGTAATGGCAGGAATGGATATAGCCGAGCGAAGGCTTCCACAGGATGGCCGCTGTAGCGTCCGGCTCGGTCAGCGCGAAGTCGATTTGCGCGTCAGTACCGTTCCCACAAGCTATGGTGAACGCAGCGTTCTGCGATTGCTGGATAAGAGCACCGGCCTGTTTGGGTTGGATGAGCTGGGCTTGTGGGAGAATGATTTGAAGAAGCTGGATTCTCTGATAATTCGCTCCCACGGCGTGATCTTTGTGACGGGTCCCACCGGCAGCGGTAAGAGCACAACACTTTACGCCTGCCTTAACAGGCTCAATTCGGCTGAAAAGAACGTCATAACCATCGAAGACCCAATAGAATACCAGCTTGAAGGAATAAGTCAGATTCAGGTCGCCGCCAAAAAGGGTATGAACTTCGCAACATCGCTTCGACACGTGCTGCGTCAGGACCCGGACGTCATAATGGTCGGCGAAGTCCGAGATGTGGAAACCGCCCGTATGGCAATACAATCTTCGCTTACCGGCCACCTGGTCTTCAGCACTTTGCACACCAATGATTCAGCAGGTGCCGTCACGCGATTGTTGGACCTCGGTGTTGAGACTTACCTCGTCAGCTCGTCTCTGATTGCAATTATTGCCCAGCGTTTGGTACGAAGAGTCTGTCCGGATTGCAAAAAGCCCGCTATGCCGTCCCCTCACGAATTGAGGGAGCTTGGTTTGGGCGCCTGGGAAACCCAGCCGAGTGCGCAGTTTTTTGTCGGCCAGGGCTGTGACAAATGTTTCCATACAGGCTACAGGGGTCGAACAGGCATCTATGAGCTGATGTTAATAAACGAGGAGACTCAGGACCTCATATACAAAAGAGAGACAGCCGGTAAAATAAAAAAGGTTGCTGTGGATGCCGGGATGCAGACTCTCCGAATGGATGGAGCCAGAAAGGTGCTTGAAGGCATAACCACCGTCCCCGAAGTGTTGAGAGTAACCCAGGCGGATATTGGTTAGGCCGCCACAGCGAAGCTTTACCGCCCGGAAGGGCTAATTATTCTGTCTTCTGTATGCTGTCTTATGTATTCTGATTTTTATGCCAAGATACCATTACATAGCGATATCGACCGTCGGCAAAAAGATCAAGGGCACTATTACTGCAGAAAGTCCCTATATTGCCAGAAAGCAACTGCGATTGCGGAGCGTCCACCCTTCATCCCTTACAGAAATGCGCTCCGTTACGGATGGTAAAAGAACGTTGGCCTCGGTTCTTGGCAGGGTTAGGAAGACCCAGTTAATCGACTTTACCAAACAACTGGCCACCTTGTTGAATTCCGGCATAAAGCTTACCGAATCGCTGTCGGTTTTGACTTTACAGACGTCCGATGCGAGCTTTAAGGGCGTCATAGTCGAGATTCGTGACCGTGTCGTAACCGGTGAGTCGCTCGCCGACGCCTTAAAGGACTACAGCAACTATTTTGACATTATTTACGTGAGCATGGTACGTGTAGGCGAAGTTACCGGAACGTTAGGCGGCAGTCTTGCCACAATTGCCAACTTTATGGAAAAACGCCGGCGCGTAGAGTCCAAAGTCGTTACCGCCATGATATATCCTATTGTCCTTATTTGTTTTTGTTTTGCTGCTGTCCTCATTCTTACAACCAGGGTGATTCCAACTATCGGCGAACAGATTAAAAGGGCGGGGCAGGAGCTGCCCTGGATTACCAGGCAGTTGATGGGTCTCGGCTATGTGCTGAGGAGCTGGTGGCTGTTAGTTGTCATTGCGGCAATAGCTGCGATTATTTATGGGCTGAGGCGCTTTTTCAAGACCACCCGTGGCGCATACCTGCGGGATAGATTCCTGCTTTCGCTGCCCTTGTTTGGCCCTCTCATCAAGCAGCGGGTGGTCGCACGTTTTGCCTCTACACTTTCCACTCTGCTCGGCTCGGGTCTTTCCATGGCTGAGGCCCTGCGAGTTGTTGCTGAGGTTACAGGCAACAGTCTTATGAAGAATGCCGTTAAGCAGGCCCGTGAGCGGATACTTGCCGGTGCCGACATTGCCACGCCTCTGAGAGATAGCGGCGTTATCGACCCTGCAATTGCCCACATGGTTGCCGTTGGTGAAAAAAGCGGCGAGCTGGAGACGATGCTCAAGAGCATCAGCGAAAACCTCGAGGCCTCAACCGACATAGTCATCGAACGTCTCAGTGCCGCCCTCGAACCGCTTATCATTATAGTCATGGCTGCGATAATTGGTCTAATAGCATACGCAACGATACTGCCGATCCTCAAAATTTCGGCCTTCAAGGTTTAGATTCTTCTTTTGGAGTGTGTTGACACATGAAGGATACAAAAATAAGAGCTGTCAGATGCGGTTTCACGATGGTCGAGTTGATGGCCGTGCTCATTATCCTTGGCCTTTTGTTTGCCCTGGTGGCTAAGAACTACGTGGGCCAGACTGATAGAGCTCGCGTTATAACCACAAAGGCTAACCTGAAGCTCCTTCACAGCTCCGTCAATCAGTTCAAGATGGACACCAGCCGATTCCCCACCGAGGACGAAGGATTAAGGGTTCTTGTGGAGCAGCCCGCAGATGTACAGAATTGGCCGCCGGGCGGTTACCTGGATAGCACAGACATCCCAACCGACGGCTGGGGACACGAATTCATCTACCAGCTTGCTCCTGGAAATGATAAGCCTTTTGTAATCATTAGTCTTGGCGCCGATGGCCAGGAGGGCGGTGAGGGTTATGACGCCGACCTCTACAGCACGGACGCCAACTGACCATACTAAGAATAGACTTCAAAATGTTCGAATCTACGTATGCGCAGATGTGTGAATTCATACTTTCGCTGTTCTTTGTCTCACGTTCGCTCAAGGCCGGCCGGTTTAACCTTGATCGAGCTGATTATAGTGATTTCCATGCTGGCACTTTTTGTGCTTCTGGCACAGACTAATCTGTTTGGAGTCCTGCGTAAGAGCACCTTCAAAGCCCAGGTCAACGAGTTTGTCTCAGCTATGCAGATGGCTGCCTCCGCCGCTGCCGAGAGCAACAGAAGGTACGAAGTCATCATTGACCTGACAGAGCAAAGCTTCTTACTTCGCCAGATTACTTCGCCCGATCTCGCCGAGATTCTTGAAGAAGAGGTCATTCTCATAGGTAGTTTTAGCCGCAATTGTCAAGTCGCCTATGTCGAGTTTGATGACGGCGAGTACGCCAACGAGGGTAGGGCTAAATTTCGTGCCGGCCATTCCGGCTGGCAATATGGCGGCAAGATAGTCGTCCTCGACGAAAGCGGGAATCCTTATTCGATCGTGGTCAATCGGCTGAACAGAATCATTGAGCTTATCGAAGGTGATGTGGTGCCTCTTACGCCGAAAGCCAAAGAAGACGTTATATTTTAGAGATGCTTGACGGGATTTTCACGCAAAAGTGTAATGAAAAATACTGATTCTCATTCTGAGCGCCTCGGATGTCAAAGACAGCCAAACGGCCGGAGTAAGGGCTTTACTCTGGCGGAGGTTGTGACTGCTCTGGTGATATTGGCGATGGTCTGCTCGGAAGTCTGGGTCGTTATAGACAGATGTATGGCCGCCGCCGCTGACTCTGCGCTACGCATGGCGGCCTTTGAAGTGGTCCGAGAAAACATGGAGAAGGTCCTGTCCTCCAATTCCGCCAAAGAAACTGTTGAGTATGGCACGTGCGATAAGTACCCCGACATTTCCTGGGAAAGCACGGTGGAGACATTTTCTGAACCGATGAACGGCAAGATGTGGGTGCGAGCGGTTTGCTCCGCCGAGTATGTCGATATCTCCGGCCAAACGCAGACGGTTGAGCTTGAACACTGGTTGACTGATCTGACAGAGCAGCAGGTGGCGCTGATCACCAAGGCAAAAGAATCCCAGGAAGCCGAGGCCGCCGACCAGCTTCTTGCGACTGTTGAGCAAGCCGCTGAATATGCCGGTGTCGATGCCGGCACAATAGAAAAGTGGGTCGCGGACGGCCTGGTTAAGGCTGAGGACGGTTCTTTCATTAAGCATAATCTTGACATCTTTGTGCAAAGTGACGGCAAATGCACCGCTGATGACAAGGCCAAGCAGGTCAAATCCGTTACCGAGCTGTCGAAACAGGCAAAACAGCAGAGTAAACCTACTGATCAGAAAATTGCCCCCGACAAAAAACTGCCGTCCGGCGATGAAGGCTCCGTTACCGGCCTGAAACCCGAAGATATTGAGAAATTGGATGTTAAGAAATTCATGGAGTTATTGAAAAATCGCCGTCAAAAATAGATTCGAGATGGATTCAGCGCGATTGTTGAGCAATATGAGACAGACGTTAAAAATAGCAGGATTCCGACGCGGCCTTTCACTGGGCGAGATGCTCATGGCTCTTGTAATAGGCGCCATGGTGCTCTCCGCCGTGCTGACCTTATATAGTCGCGCCGACCGCTCCGCAGCGGCCATCCTGAACAGAATCGATGGCTCTCGCGTGGCGTCTGAGGTTCTCCAGCGTATTGCCGAAGACCTTGATAGAGCTATCTCTGCCGGTTCAGATGCCACGATTACAATTGACAACAAGTTTGACAATGGGCTTGCAAAGGCCCAGCTTGTCATTCGACGAGCCATATACGACAGCCAGAACAACGAGCAGACTTTTGAGGAGATTATCTGGCAGGCCGCTTATGACTATGACAGTACCGCCCCGGGCCTGGTCCTTTACAGGAGCTACCAGGGAATTGGCATGGAGGATAGATTGCTCGATGAACAAAGAGAAGATTGGGAGAAGATTTATCCTTTTGTACCTGTATGCCGTGGTGTAACCTTTTTCAAGATTGAGGTTCCGCGCGGAGACACCACTATGGAAAAATGGACCGGCCCGTTGCTGCCTCCAGGAATCAAGATCACAATCTCATTTGCCGAGCCTTTTCAGACTGTGACCGGCACCCTCGATGTATCGGACGAGTACAAGATTAGTAGGACAATAGCCGTCGACAGAACAAGAAAGATAGCATTTGAAATGCCGCCGGCTGAGAACAAAGAAGAAAGCAAAAATGCGAAGACTCCGGGAACATCGAAATAGCCTCTGCGCGAAGAGCCGCCAAGGTGTCATATTATTGCTGACACTCGTTGTCTTGGTTGTCCTTGCGACTCTGGCTTATACTCTTACCTCTCGCGTTGCAGCCCGACGCCATCGCGACCAGTACATAATAAATTACTCCAAAGCCCGCTGCGCTTGTGACTCGGCGTTGAAATACGCCTTCATCAGTCTGGAGACCGTGGAACCGAAGCCGATAAGTCGGCCCAACGAACCGGATTTTTCCGATGTCTTTGCCCTCAGCGATGCCCAGTACCAGAAGCTTGTAACAGAATGGATCGCTAAAAATCCCAATCTTGCATCTGGTCTCACCTCTACCTCCGGCGAAAAGACCTCCCCCAGGACTGCTGACGCCAACAACATTAAAGATGTTAATGATGCCAACGACGTCAATGATGTCAACGATGTCAACAATGTCGGATTTGGGCAAGAGATTACTGACCCAAATGACCCCAATCTGTTTGTTATACGTGGTCCCTACGGCCCCACGTGGCCCCTCATAATTGAGCCGCTCGAGTTTGAGATTGGTTCCGCCAAAGTCAGAATTGAAATTGAAGATGAGAACGCAAAATACCCGCTTGGCTGGGCCTTATTGGATGGCGAAGACATCACACGAGAAGCCCAGGCCGGTTTCGCTACTTTTTGCGAATGGATGGGTCTTAAATCCGATGAAATTGATTCACTAATGCAGGAGCTGCAAAAGATACGCGACCTGAAACCGTTCAAGATGGAGTTCAAACCTCTGACGGCATCTCCTGTCGCAACTCCCGCAGCTCCCTCCGCGCCGCCCACAACCAGCGTCAGAGCCCGCAGAAAAGCAGCCGCAGCCACACCGCCGGCACAAAAGAAACCCATTTCCGTCTCCGAACAGGCTGCCAGACAATACGTTGATTTCTCCAGACTATTCCACAGCTCGTTAGTCGATACTGAGGCTCTGGCCAGGCCCACACTTGTCAGCGAAACAAGGAAGGAATCGGCTCTGAAATATACCGGATTATGGGCTGCGCCAAAGGTTAATGTAAACACCGCTCCACGCCATGTCCTGGAGGCTGCGTTTACCTTCGGCGGCCTTTCGGATGCACCCAAAATCGCCGAATATATCATACAGCGAAGGCGTGTTAAGCCCTTTGAGAATATTGAAGACTTGCGAAAGTCGCTTCTTAGTCATTCGGCGTCCATACAAAAATGTGAGAGCTTTATTGCTGTCACCAGCAGTTGCTTTACTATCAAGGTTACGGTGATTAGCGGCTCCGCGAAAGTATCTGCCGTTGCGGCGGTTACTAAAGAGGGTAATAAGATAAAGCCAATCGGCGTTATTTCCGACTGAATAGATATTGGTTAGGCCTTTTTGGACGTTAGGGCCATGTTTTGCCGGCGACCGGCTTTTGGAGATCGGTTGAAGTGGAATCTCGAAATCGTTTGGGAATATATCTGAGTAAAGATAGAGCCTCAGTAGTCTGGCCTGGCTCTCAGTCCAGGGCCGACCAGGTCGCTGACTGCTTCACCATCTCTATTCAGAATCCCGATGAGCACTCATGGCAGAATTTGGCAACGCTGATTTCCCAGTCCTGCGCGGAGAGGAAAATAAACTTTTCCGACGTTGCTGTCGCCTTGGACTGTTCCATGTTCATGCAGCACAGTGTCCACAGCGAGTTCAAAGACATCAGGAAGGTCGCCGCCACAGTCAGATTCGATACAGAAGAAACCCTTGCCACTGACATAAGCGGTATGGCAATAGCTTTCAAGATAACTTCCGGCGACCAAACAGGCTCGAAGCTGACCGTTTTTACGGCGCAACAGAAAGTTTTGTCCGACATTCTTCTCGCCTTGCAGGCCAACGGCATCGACCCTGTGACAGTGGAGCCGGATGTTATATGTCTGTCAAGATATATCCATCGTCATGTTACATCGCTCAAGGCAGCGCATGGCGACACTCTGTTTGCCATACTTGCCCGAAGCCGTGGTTATCTTCTAAGTTTTTCAAAGACTCAGGACCTGACGATGGTGCGAACGTTCTTGCTCGCCCCGGTACAAAACAGAACCGATGTCCTCGCCAGAGACATTCGTATTACTACCGCATTGGATCAATCCGTCAGCCCGATGGCTTGCCTCAAAGTATTTGATGCTGCATCTGGTGTGGACACTCGGCAGCTTAGCGAGAAGCTGGGAATTGCGGTTGAGAGCCTTGATATGGCAGGTCTTGAAAACACCGCATCGCAAAACTCTGCGCAAGGTGGCTCGGATGCTGTTGATTTTGCCGTCGCCTACGGTTCAATCCTAACTCACGTTGACAAGTCGGCAATGGCGAACTTCCGCAGCGATTTTCTGCCCTTTCAGGGCAAGAAGCTCAGACTCCAAAAAACGATGAAACTACTGGGCATTTCCCTGACTATTTTGCTGCTTGCACTCGGTGTCTATTTGCAAACAGATTTGTGGAAGGTAAATCACAATCGCGATGCGCTGCATCGCAAATTTGCGCCCGATTATCTTGCTGTCGTGCTGGATGATAGGAAGATGCCCGCATTCAAAGAGGCTGTCGGGAAGCTTGGCCGCTTGTTCAGGCAAATAGAAAGTGAAAAGAAGGGACTTATCACGAACCGCGAAGCCGCCTCAGCCAAGCTGGCAATGATCCTGGAATCATTTAACAATTGCGCAAAGCCTACTGACCTGAATATAGAGTCTGTCACCATAACTGCGGCTAACATTGTGGTCGTTGGGGATACATCCAGTCGAGCCAGCACTCTTAGACTGTTCGAGGAGATCAAAAAAACAGGATTTGACGTCCTTTCACAAAACCTCGATGCAAAGGGCGGCCGCGACAATTTCAGTGTTACAGTAATACCGGGTAAATCTTCTGGAAGTGCCCAATGAGAGATATCTTCAAGAATCCGATTTTATATTACATACTCGCTCCAATTGTTACTGGCCTCTGGCCGCTGCTGTTGTGGGCGGTTTACCTGCCGGCTTCGCAACGCAATTGGGATATCGAGCAAGGCCAGTACAAACAAGGTCAGACGTTGATTGCTGAGATATTGGCTCTTGACCCAGACAGACTCGCTTTTGTCGGGGTAAACAATGCCGTTAACGACTTCAGTTATGCCCCCGCAGTTGACAGGGTCGCTAACCTGTGCAAAATCCCCTCAAACAGCTACCGACTTAGCGCCGGTGGCATTATGACCTCCAGTGGCAAGAAAAGCCAGAGCGCAAAAGTCGTGCTGACAAATGTTGATATAGTGCGGTTTGCCAGGTTTCTTTCTACTATCCAGTCTCTTTGGGTGAATCTACAGTGTGACAAGGTCAAGCTGACTCAAAAAGAATCTTCACCTGACCAGTGGACGATTGAGCTGGACCTCAAATATTACTATTGACAATCGCTCACGACATGATTAACTGTACTATTGTGGCCGTTAGTTTGGTAAATCCACCTCAATCTTTTGCCATTACTACATATTGTATGTAGCCTATTTCGCCCAGATAGACTCATAGGGGGCGGATAACGGACTTATTTCGTTTGGGAAACGCCTAATATCTTGGGTGTAATTGTGTTGGCAGGACGGTTTCCCGCCAAGTCCTTTAGCAGTTCCTTGCTTTACAAGTTCATTCTTTCAAGGCCCAACTTTTCTAAAGTTTTGCAGCCGGTTATGTCGATACCAATATTGCTTTGAGCCTCGGAAAGGATTTGCCTGGCATACAATATGTTGTGGATAAGGGGGTCCCGAGTGAGAGAATGGATGCCTTATTTTGGGACCCATTTACAGGGTAGCTCGGATGCCTGATTTTGATTCTGATGCCCGTTCAAAAAGACTGCTAAGGCAGTTGGATGCTCTCGACAACGCTTTGTCTCAGGACGATGACCTGGTCATGGAGCAAATCTTGGAGAACATCCATAACACGCCTATTGGCCAAGTCTTAAAGAAGATTGCGTCCCTGCCGGAAATCCGCAGACAGAAAATTCTCAATGTGCGCCGGCAGATCACTGAGGGAAAATACGACCTGAATGAACGCCTCGATCTCGCCATTGACAAGGTACTTGAGGAGCTTACCACACCTCGACCCTGATTTTCAGTACTGATAATGGGGATTCCCGGCTGCCGCTCTGCAGTGTTTACTTCCCCCGAGGACAAATGCTACAGCGGGAGAATCCTTGTTAGCAGTTGGCTGTGGAGTTGTTACCCCACCTCAGGACCATTCATTTCGACAGGCCTATAGCCGGGCTGTTTTGACTTCTCCACTTCCTTCTTGAAAGCCTGGATCACCTTCTCCTGAATTCTTTTTCTGCACTTTAGGCTGACAGGGTGTGCAATGTCCACGTGGAGCTTCACTCGACCTTTGAAGTCTTTCTTGCCCCGGTTTTCCGATAGAGCCGCCCCGCAATTATTGCAGAATTTGGCCCGCAGATGGTTCTTCCCACCGCACTTTTCGCAATGGTCGCTCGTCTTACGCGAAGGCATAGCGGCAAAATGGCCTCCCCCACCTTCAATTACCTTTACCTCCCGCACCACGAACTCGTTGTCTATAGTCATGGAGCAGAATGCCTTCAGCCTATCGTCTTTGATGTTGACTAACTTGACTCTCACCTCAGTGATTTCCATCTTATCTGCCTCGCTCAAAAGTCTACCATCTATTGTTACTGACGATAACGCTCTCGCAGCTGATTTTTTCAGTTATTTTGGCTTTGTAGGCTTGTGCCTTTCCCTCATTTGCAGCGATGCAAAACATTCCTGAGCCGCTTCCCGTTAAACAGACGGGCTGGATGGCTAACGACTCGATTTTTCTCTTAAGTTCTGACAGCTCACTTACTAAGTCAAAACAGCTTTCCGTTAGCATATTTACGCACATTTTTGCTGCTAAATCAATTCTGTTTTTTTCGATATATTTCATTATCCGCCCATGCAACTTTTCGTAAAGGGCCTGATTATGCTTATAATTGGCATAAACCCTCTTTGTTGAGACACTTACATCGGGTAGTACCAGCACCGCGTGGAAGTCATAATTATTGTCGATTTTCTTGATTTTTTCACCTCTGCCTGTACATAACGCCAACGGCCCGTTTAGGAAAAACGGCACGTCGCTGCCCAATGTTGCCGCCGCTTGCTTGAGGTGTTCTGCGTCGATGCCTAACTTGAGGAACCTGTTAATCCCCACGAGAGTTGCGGCTGCATCACTACTTGCCGAACCCAGTCCGCTGCCGGCAGGGATGTTTTTTGTTAGTTTGATTCGCAGATTGCTCTTTAGTCCGCGAGATTCAACCAGCGACTTGGCGGCTTTGTAAACCAAATTCTCCTCACCGGTTGGCGCCCAGAAAGACCCTCCGCAGATAAGTTCGACGCCGGTGCGTTGTCCCGCCTCGATTAGTATCTCGTCAAAAAGATTGATCTTGGCCATGATGGTCTCTATGTCGTGGTATCCATCCGGCCGTTTGCCTACCACCAGCAAACTCAGGTTAAGCTTGGCAGGTGCCCGAACCAGCAAGCCATCGCTGGCGGTCTGGAATTGTTGGGCATTTGTTGTTTGGTATTCGTTGTTCATTGTTCGTTGTGGCAGTACGTGCAACCTTTGCTCGTTGACATTATATCAGTCCAGGCGTATGGTGTGTATAAAAGACTGGCTTAATGGAATACATGAAAATAAAGCAGTAATTATAGTGTTGTTGTTATTCAACTTCTCATTACGGATGAAACATACTGAACCATCAGACAGCCATGGTGTCGTTCCCCCGAATAGACAAGATGTCATTCCCGCGCAGGGCCTGCCCTGAGCGTAGTCGAATGGGCGGGAATCCAGTCTCTTGTTGTTACTGACTGGACCATCATCTACTCGGTGTAACACTGTTGAGTAGCCCACGGTTGTTTCATTAGTTTTTCAAGGAACAATGGAATGTTCTTTTGGCCGCGATCGTCACGCGGTTTGCGATATTATTTGCAGCCGGTGGCCCGGCAGGGAGGTTCGCTGATGGCAAATCGAAAGAAACTTAGAAGATTTAAAACATACAATGCTGGTTGAAGGCACATCGGTATGGAATTGATTGGCAACTTTATTGATTTCATCCTTCATCTCGACCAGCACCTCAGTTACATTTTGGAAAGTTACGGTGTTTGGTGTTACCTGCTGTTCTTCGTTGTTATTTTCGCTGAAACTGGTTTGGTGGTAACGCCTTTTCTTCCCGGAGATTCTCTGCTTTTCGCTCTTGGAACATTTGCCGCCATAGGTTCTCTTAACGTGGCATGGCTGTTTGTTATTCTCTCTGCCGCCGCGGTACTGGGTGATAGTGCGAACTATACTATAGGTAAATACTTTGGCTCTGTGATATTGAAAAGAGAGGGCGCCTGGTTCTTAAAAAAAGAGCACATAGATCGCACGCACAGGTTTTATGAAAAGTACGGTGCTAAGACCATTGTATTGGCAAGGTTTGTACCGATAGTACGAACATTTGCGCCGTTTGTTGCCGGTCTCGGTAGAATGAGTTATCTACGTTTTATCTCTTACAACGTGATAGGCGGCGTTCTCTGGATTGCCCTATTTGTTTTTGGCGGATTCTTTTTCGGAAATATCAGGATCATCAGAGAGAATTTTACGTTCACCATTTTCGCGATTATCATAATCTCAATCCTCCCGGCTGTGATTGAGGTTTTGAGAGAAAGAAGGCGAAAAAACCAGGCCTGCAATTGAAAACATTTGAATTCTTTTACAGTTTCTTGTGAGCGGTTGTTGATAGGTGGCTTCATCTTAGTAAAATGTATTCATTGACCATCGCTCCATAGCTGGTTGCCTGTATCCTTGGTCTTATGAACGATACGCAAAGAAAAACGCTTCTTAAAGCTGCCCGTGACACCATTGAGTTGGTTATCACCGGCAGGGCCATTCCCAAACCTAAGTCCGAAGACCCCGAACTAAATGCGCACTGCGGCTGCTTTGTGACGTTGAAGAATAACGGCCGCCTGCGCGGTTGCCTCGGCCAATTCACATCCAATATTCCGCTCATCGAATTGGTTGTTGAAATGGCCCAGGCCTCCGCAACCGGCGATCCCCGTTTTTTTGACGATCCCGTAACCCTGCACGAATTGAAGAGCCTCGACATCGAAATTTCAGTTCTTTCCCCCCTGCAGCGAACGAGCGACCCGCTTAGCCTGAAACTCGGCGTTCACGGCATTTACATCAAGAGAGGATGCACCTCCGGTTGCTTTCTGCCTCAGGTCGCCGAAGAGACAGGCTGGAGTAAGGAAGAGTTTCTTTCGTATTGTTGCTCGCATAAAGCAGGTCTTGCGCCGGATGCCTGGAAAGACCCTCGCACAGAAGTTTACCTGTTCACCGCCGAGGTTTTTGGCGCAGAGTTCGAGGACATATAGGTTTTTTGTTAGTGGCGGGATGTAGAATTGAGCAGCAAGTGGGGCAGTTCAGCCCCACTTGCTGTTTTTGTCCTAATCCTCTCTCTTATATAACATAACCTATCCTATGAGGAATCTATTTTAATAGACCCCTCGACCTTGCTCGGGGTGACAATATACTACCGCCAACCTGCTTTTGTGCTACCGTCTGCCTGCCTCTGCTGCCGGCAGGAAATCAGTCATCACCCAATATTGATACTTCTCACGGTTGACTATGAAGGTAATGGAATCACCTGTGGGGGACCATTTTGGCAACCACGCGGTTGTTTTGTCTCCCGGATCGTCGGGTAGATCAGCGATTTGAAACGGCTCGCCACCATCCGTAGCAACGCACCAGATCTCACGGTTGCCGGGCGTGAACACAATATGACGTCCGTCCGGAGACCAATCGAAGATATTGATGCTAAGTTTCTCATTTTTTAAGTGAAAAATTTCTCTGGTTTCCTTGCCGTCTATAGTTGTCGCCAGTATTCTTCTATCACCGACTATATATGCGACCGAACGGCCATCCGGTGCAAAGACCGGACGCATGAAAGCTTGGGATCTTTTAGGTTCGTCTTGCTCCGCCGGAGAAGTGATCCTTCGCGGTTTTCCGTCTTCAACGTTCACGACGTAAACATCAGTTTTGTATACGTATGCGATGGTTTTGCTGTCCGGGGCCCACGTGGGATTGGCTGCTGGTGTTTCCACCAGTAGTTTTTCGTCACCGGTCTCGGCCGTAATTAGAAAAATCCCTACTCTCTTCTCTCTGTCCCTGCCACAGGAAGCAATCAGTTTTCCATCGGGTGACCAGGACACTCCCCAGCCTCTCTGTGTACCTTCGGGTAATGACACCTGTCGTATCTGCTCACCGGTGGAAGCAGATACGAAAGTCAGCTTACTTTGCTCCCGCACACCAATACTCCTATCGAGCACAGCAATTTGTTTGCCATCGGGTGACCAGCAATGCGCCGGTATACCGCCTCCCCTCACACCACCACCTGCCCTCACCAATTGCCGCGGCGGTCCGGTAGCTTTGCCTGTTCGCCGGTCCACCGGCAAAGTAGATATTCCACCAAGCCGAAAACCCGTCCGGTAGGCCAATTGTCCGTTTTGCGACCAATTGTAGAATTCCATCTGTTCAACGTCTGGTACCACCGGGAAAGGCGCCCCCACAAAGTTGTTACCTTGAACCCGCAATGCCCACAAATCTTTATACTGACGATTAAGCCCTATCTGCGTCCCAGTGAAGACAATGTGACTCCCATCAGGGGACCAAATCGGTTGGCCGATGGTGCCCGGAAAATCCGAATACTCCACATGGCTTGTCCCATCGACTTTTCGCAAGTGCAGAATCGACCGGCCGGCCTGTTTGGTAACGTAGCTGACCCAATCTCCGTTCGGGGAAAAACGAGGCGAGCCCCCTTCCTCGGCCAGGACGGTTTCTTCCTTGTTTTCCAGATTGATCAGGACCGCTGAACGAACGCCAGTTTTGGGCTTCCTTACCGCCAAAATGAATTTTCCATTAGGTGACCAGTCCTCAAGCCGGGGCGAATCTTTCATCAGACTTCGTGTCTTTCCCGTCTTTAACGAAACCGCCAGAAGGAGTAGATTTTCCTGGCCCCCACCTATCACCGCCGCGATTTCACTTCCATCGGCAGACCAAAAAACGGAACTCCAGCAATTCTCAGCGAGGTTCTGCTGTTCACCGGTCGAGGTGTCAATGACGACCACTTGACCATCTGATGTGGCGCCAGCAAAGTGTTTCCCGTCCGGAGAAAGCGCACCGCCAAAAGGGAAATCCAGCTTAATGGCGGGGAGCTGCGAGATGGCGCTAAAACGTTTTATTAACTTAGTGGCACCATAGCTCAAAGGCAGCAGAACCGCAATTGCAATTGTTGCCGCAGCGGCCGCTCGCCAGGGTGAAATTGATACGCCGGATGGTGCAAACCACCTGTGTATTACCGTACTGCGAGTTCCAGCATCTCTTAGAGTTACGTCTCTTTGCAGCTCATCCAACAAACTTTCTGGGGCCGTCGGTTTTGGAGCCGCCTTGAGATATTGCTCGACTTTCTTTTCTTTATTCATATCGTTTCTCCTTTTGCGATTGGAATTGTTCGCATTTGACTTGATTCGTTTTGCTCAGTGCTCATCTTGACCCGAAGAATCTTTAAGACTTCGCGAAGTCTGTACTTTACTGTGCTTGTCGCAATTCCCAGAACTTTGGCTGTTTCTTTCAAAGACAATCCTTGATAATAATGCAGGTGCACTATGTATCTCTTGTCGTCATCGAGTCTGTCCACCGCTTGATACAGTCGCTGGGCCGCCTGTCGTTCGGCGGCGATTGCGAAAGGACTCTGACTATCGTCCGCACACTCCTGCCACCATTGAGCCGACTCGAACCGCATCTTGCCGTTATTCGTGCGATGCCGGTCGATAAAGTTGTTGTGAGCGATACTGTACACCCACGTTGAGAACTTACTGTTGCCTGCAAATCCATTCAGCGAGGCCCATACTTTCAGAAATGTCTGCTGAGTAAGGTCCTCTGCATCCTGTCTATTGCCGCAAAGACGCCTCAAATAAGCAAATACATCCGCGTAATACATGCCCAACAGCCTGCACGCCGCGTCTCTATCTCCCGCCCTGGCACGTCTGGCTAAGCTCTTTACAAGAAACTCCATGCATTTCACTTTCTTAACTTTTCCACATATTTGTCATATTCATTGCCAACTACAGTTTTAGACGGAAAAAACTTCTTGCATAGACAAATTCTTCTCGATATTCTGTTGTCCGCAGCCGATTTCTAAGGATGGCAGGAGGCATGTTATACCGCCGGAGGCATCGGATATTCCTTTTTCGGCTGTTGTGTCGGCGTTATGGCCGAGCATTTGGCAATATTATTGGTGTTTTCTCATGGAGGAGGTCTTATGGCACGGAGGCTGTCGGTCATTTCGGTCGTGGCAATCCTTTGTTTCGCAGGGTGCTCTCAGTCCGGTAAAGTTCAAACTAAGCTCGATTGTGGTTCAGACCCGCTCGATACCTGCACCATTGTAATCGAACGATTGCACAGTGAAAAACTGCCTGCTCTCGAATCCGTCGAGCGGTGGAAAAACCAATACGGCCCAGGCCTCAAGCTCGCCACCGCTCACTATGAGGTTTTCACCACTTTATTGGAACCCCTCATGCTTCGGCAGATTCCTGGTTTTCTTGAATCGGCCTATCGTGGGTACAATAAGCAATTGCCCAATCAGCTCGAAACCAGGACGAAGTTCACCGTTTATCTATTTGTTGACCGGCAGCAATGGGAAAGCTTTACGGATTCTTTTGCCGGCGAACAGGCCCCGGTCTTCCGCAAAATAAAGGCAGGTGCTTATTACCTCAAAGGTGCCTGTGTCGTATACGACATCGGCAGAAAGCGGACCTTCGCCGCATTGGGCCACGAAGGCTGGCATCAGTTCAACAGCAGATACTTCCAATGTCGCCTGCCCAGTTGGCTCGATGAAGGCGTCGCCATGCTGTTTGAGAGCAGCAGGTACGAAGATGGCATGTTCTATTTTGAACCGGCTGAGAATCTCCATCGGCTGGCTGCCCTTCGTAACACATTGTCGAATAACCAGCAGATACCGTTACATGAGTTGATCTCTATAAGTCCCGGCGAGGTGCTCGCCAGCAACCAGGATGAGACAGTCGTGGCTTTTTACAGTCAGTCCTATGCTCTGGTGCGGTTTTTGATAGAGTCAGACCTTGCCAAATACACCAATAATTACCGCCGCCTCCTTTGGGATGGATTGAGCGGCAAGTGGCCTCTTGACCGAACTAACAAGTCTGTTGCGACAGACCGAAATCTCCCGCGGACAATTTTATGGAACCGCACTGTCGGACCCCAGCTATTCAAATACTACATCGCCGGCAGCTTCGAGCAGGTCGAGAAGGAATACCTGAGGTTTTGCTGGAAAATAGTCACTAACGTTGTAGCCGATGAGCAATTGTGAAAAGACCACCACTTGTTTTTAGATAATATGTAGGCCATCCTTTCAACGGTTATGATTTGTAGTTGTTCAAAACAAACAGTAACCACCATTGGAAAGGGATGTCCTGGTGCCATGTTCACGCTTGCGTGAACATGCCAACACTGTTTCACTTTATGCCTCAGCAGCAAAAATCGCGTATCATCCTGGCCTCAGATTCACCAAGACGCAGACAGTTGTTGGCTGAAGCCGGCTACTATTTCAAAGTCATTCCGTCAGACGTCGACGAATCAAAGGTTTCTGTTTCAGGGCATGATGTCTGTCAGTACGCCAAGCTACTGGCGTTAGCTAAGGCAAAAAATGTTGCCCAAAAGCACCCTGATTGTCTTGTTATTGGCGCCGACACGATTGTTGATTTCGCCGGCCAAATCATAGGCAAACCCGTTACCGCACAGGACGCCGAGTTGATTACCCGAAAGCTCTTCAGTGCACCTCACAAAGTCATAACCGGCCTTGCAATTGTCAGACTAACCGACAACACTGAGCTTATTGACTGTGATGTTACGGTCGTCTATCCTAAGCATCTGACAGACGAGCAAATCGCCGAGCACATCAAGGGCGGCTCCTGGCGCGACAAAGCCGGCGCCTATGCTATCAAATGCCGTCAGGCATCCCCCAGCGGAGAAACGGGTGACGAATTTGTCGAGCGGATAGATGGCAGTCTTACAAATGTTATGGGCTTGCCGATGGAACTGCTGCACCGGATGCTTAATACGCTCATTGGTTAAAATGGCAATCGAGGTTTATATCTACCCATATCTACCCAGCTCCGATTCCAAAGCCCCATAATTTCGATTGACTTTTTCCTCTTGTCTGGATACTATACTTTTTAAGAAGTTTATTAACGTGTTCCACTTTGTTTACTGACCGCGTTTGCCTTGCGGACACGTAAGTTGTTTGTACAACGTGGATAGCGGCAGGAGGACGGGCAATGAAAGCTGACAAGATTAGTCTGAAAAATATCACAGCCGTTTCTTGCTTTTACATGCTACTCACTCTCGGTTCACTCGCTCTCGGCAAGGTTATCTATGTGGATGCCGATGCAACCGGTGCAAAAAATGGTTCATCCTGGGCTGATGCCTACAACTACTTACAGGATGCCCTGACCGATGCCGGTTCTGCCGCCAAGCCTGTTGAAATCCGCGTAGCCCAGGACACCTACAGACCGGATCGGGGGGTAGGATTTCTGCCTGGTAATAGGGCCGCAACGTTCCAGCTCATTAGTGGTGTAACTTTAATGGGCGGTTTCGCAGGGACCGGCGAGCCGGACCCAAATGTGCGCGATATTGCTAAATTCGAGTCTATCTTAAGCGGCGATCTCAACGGCGATGACAACCCGTCCTTGGTCAACCGTACCGACAACAGCTATCACGTTATGACCGCCGGCGGGGTAAGTGCAACCGCTGTCCTCGATGGATTCACAATAACCGCCGGATACGCCAATGGCGACTTGCAGCAAAGTTGCGGTGGTGGAATGTACAACGACGGCGGAAACCCAACCGTCAAAAACTGCACATTCGAGAACAATTCAGCCCGTCAATATGGCGGCGGCCTGTACGCAGCAGGTCGCTGCACCACGACACTCCTGAGCTGCCTGTTCACAGGAAACGTTGCTACGCAATACGGAGGAGGCGTGTACAGCACCATCAGCAACATCACCTTGACCAACTGCACCTTCGCCGGCAACTACGCAACAAACGGAAACACACTGGCCTGTGATTCTTCACGCACACCGCCCCCAAGAAGTACCCTTACTTTAACCAACTGCATCTTGTGGGATGGCGGCAGCGCAATATGGAATAACGACAGTTCGGCCATTTCGATCACCTATAGCGATGTCTTGGGCGGCTGGCCTGAAACGGGGAACACAAATAACGATCCATGTTTCGCCGAGCCTGGATACTGGGTGGCTCAGAATGACCCCAATAAAATAGTTGAGCCGAATGATCCCAACGCCTCATGGGTTGACGGCGATTATCATTTGAAATCCCAGGCCGGCAGATGGCAACCCAAGACTCAAAGCTGGGTTTTGGATCCGGTGACGAGCCTATGTATTGATACAGGCCAAACAACCGACCCGGTGGGTCTTGAACCCTTCCCGAACGGTGGCATAATTAACATGGGCGCCTACGGCGGCACTATCCAGGCGAGCAAGTCGTATTTTGGCGGGCCGCCGTGCGAAACGATTATCGCAGGCGATCTTAATGGCGATTGCAAAGTTGATTTTCGCGACTTTCAACTACTCGGACTGCATTGGCTTGGTGATTATCGCGAAAAGTTGCACGTACAATGGTTCGGCCAAGCTGCTGTCAAAATATGGACTTCGACAGTCGTGATATATGTTGATCCCTATAAGCTGACAACTTCGCCTAAGGATGCGACACTTCTTTTGATTACTCACAGTCATAGTGACCACTATTCACCCACTGATATTGCCAGAGTCTCAACATCCGCTACCCAGCTTATCGGCCCCAGCAGTGTCATTGCCCTTGCAGGCAAAGGCACATTGATTCTACCCGGCCAGACTATCGACATCGGCTCGGTACGTATCACAGCCGTCGCCGCGTATAACTCCAATCATCCAAAGTCAAACAACTGGGTCGGTTTTATTATTGAAATCCTCGGCAAACGAGTTTTCTGTGCCGGTGATACCAGTTTGACGACTGAGCTAAAAGCTGTTGTAGGTATGGATGTGGCATTTCTTCCCATAGATGGCGTGTATAATATGGGCCCCACCGTAGCAGCCGAAGCTACGACTTACATGCAACCCAAACTGGCCATTCCATATCACTTGGGTTCGGCTGATCCGCAGACGTTCGCCAAATTAGCAGCCTGCCCCGTAAAAATCATGACCGTCGGCGAGGAAATGATAATCCCCTGACTTGCCGTTATGTGCTCACCATTTGAAGTAGCAGCTATAATGCCGATAGAATAGGCCTATCGAGCGCATCGCAATAATTGCTACGACCTGGCCGGCGATGTTCAATCCTAAATCGCGTGTAGTTGTAAGCGTATCTGCACCGGTGTACCCTGTTACCCCTATTACGAGAAAGCTTCCTGCTACTAATAGCGCGACCACCACAATGTAGGGCACAAATCCTCTTATGATGGGCCGCAGGAGGTAGTCCGGCCTCAACAGGGTCAGGTCTTTGCCTACCGCTGTAGTCAGTATGGCCGCCGGAAATACAAAAAGGCCGGAAATTGCTAACATCTGTAGCAGCAAATTGTAACCTGCCGTCTCTTTCCATATGTTCCAGAAAGTCACCCCTTGTCCTCTCAACAACGCCAACGCGACGATAAGCGGCACCTGCACAAGGAACATCGTATAAAAGAAGACGAAAAAAGGCGAAATAACACGCCAGAAAAAGGTGGCCGCCACCCCCAGATATATCTCCGGTAGTGTGTCGTTGTCGGACGCCGTCTCATCAATGACGTCCATGTAGAAACCGATAAGCCAGCCCCATATCATCACTGCTGAAATATAGTTCATGCAGCAGAATCCTTTTGCGAGAAAGAACTTGAAGCAAACTACCGCAACTACAAACGTTAACTGCGTGACGTTCTGAGGATTTACGAACAATTTCCAACTGTCGTGAAAAACGGCCCGGTAAAAGCCCGGCAGCGGGGCGACTGCCTTCTCGCGTTCGGGCTTGATTACCTGGATTTTTTCGAACTCATTAGCCGGTATTATAAACCGTTGCCTGCATGTCAGGCATTTGGCGCGTGTGCCGGCGTATTTAGCCGGAAAGGCAATTAATGCCCCGCACTTCGGACAATTGAACTTAATCGTCATATTTCCGTATTGCGTACCGCCTATATCGTATCGCGTTTTTTCGCATCACGCACAACGCACAACGAAACTATTCCTGCTGCATACAATCCGTAAAGGACTTGAGATTGTTGGCCCACTGTTTGGCCTGAAGCAGGTCCACTTTGCCCTGTTTCACAAGTATCGAAAGGTGTTTTTCCATTGTTAGCATTTTCTCATCCGGCCTATCTCCTGTTTTTGTTTGTAGTTGTGTATAGAGTTGCTCGATTTTGCCGGTGCGTATCAGATTAGCGCAGGCGTAGTTATTATTGAGGACCTCCATAGCCGCGAGTCTGCCTGTCCCATCTTTCTTTGGTACGAGCTTTTGACAAATGATATACGCCAGTCCCAGCGAAAGCTGATTGCGTACCTCGGACTGTCTGCCGGAGGGAAAATAGTCCAGTATTCGTGTTACCGTGCCGGTGGCATCTCTGGTGTGCAGAGTCGAGAAGACCAGGTGACCTGTCTCAGCGGCCATGAGCGTCATGGATATTGTCTCGGCGTCCCGCATCTCTCCGACGAATATTATATCGGGGTCCTCTCGCAGCATCTCTTTCAGCCCTTGGTGGAACGAGTTTACATCCCTGCCGACCTCGCGTTGCGAAATCATGCAGTACTTCTGCTGGAAAATGTATTCTATAGGGTCTTCCACCGTTATTATTCGGCGCGATCTTTTTTCGTTGATTCGCCCGATCAATGAGGCGATTGTCGTAGATTTGCCCGCCCCTGTGATACCGGTTAGAAGAACCAGACCGTGATTGCGGTCTATAATGTCCTGCCACACGTTATTTGGAAAGCCTATGTCTTCTACCTTCGGCACATCCAGAGACAGCGCCCTAATTGCGGCGGCCATACCGTCATTTTCACGGAAGACATTTATCCTAAACTGCAGCGAGCCTAAGCGATACGATAAATCAACACTCTTCTCGGTCTGGAACTTCTGGATATTGGCTTCGCTCAGCAGCGGATAAATAAGCTGCTCCGCGATTTCCGGCGTAACGTACGGCCCTTTGAGTTTGACCATATCACCGTCGATTCGGTATGCGGGTTGCGCCGCGACCTTGATATGAAGATCTGAAACACGCAAGGCGCCGTGTACCTCGAAGTACTTCAACATATCGAGAATACTGTACAGGCCGGAACTTTCGGTCGGATATACTTTTGCCGAAGGGGAATACTTTTGATTTTGACCCATAGTTGCCTCCACTATGATAAACAAAGAACGACACACACCAGCTTACGCGGGCGTACCACTCTGTCATGCTGAGCCCCGACTTGTCAGGACGAAACATCTGGCCTGCAAAGTATCGTTACATAGCAAGAGACAAGTATACCGGCCAAACCACCTAAAATCAAAGTTTGTAGGTGCAGATTCGTTGTTCGTGTATGCCTGTTTAGTTGGCACGATAAGGGTAGTCCACCTGTGGTGTAATTAGCCCGCCGTTTCACGGCGGGTTATGTTTGTCATTTCAACTAAGTGTCCTTTTTAGCGGGTCTTTTACCGGCCATACTCAGCCAATCCTGGAGGTTTTTGGCCAAAATCTGAACATCTCTTTTTTGCATGATATGCTCTGCTATTGCGGTCGGGACTTTCAACTGAGTCATTGCTTTCTCCACCCTTTGCCAAAGTTTGTTGCGTTTGGCATCGGTCTCGGCTACGTACAATTCGCTGACTAATTCTCCGAGTTTATGGAGCATGATGATATCCAGGTTGCTGTAGTAGCGTTCAATCACCGTGTGCTGGTATTCACTGTAGTCTTGTTTGGCCATAGTAACTGATAATAGTGGCATAGGGTACTACGGTTTTCAAGGTAAAAATGCAAAAATAGAAGAGTAAAAAAGTCGGGAAACAAGTAGAAAAATGGGTTTTTGAGAGAAATTTTGGAAAAGGGGGTGGTTAGCACCATTGTAAATAGTGATATTATTGGACTATTGCATTTTTGAGCTAAAAATGAGGGTAAAAACATACCAAAAAGTACCGAAAATTCACCAAAAGTGAGCAAAAGTGACCGGTTTTGTACCAAAATGAGCAAAAATTGACACTTTTTGAGGGGTTTTTGATACCACTTTTGTGGTACAAGGGTATAGGGTTTAGGGTATAGGGGTTAGGGGTCAAGGTCTAACGTAGAGCGTGCATCGGTCAAGGGTAAATGAGTATGTGGGTATATGGGTAAATAGGTAAGATTGGATTTCAGATTCACTATTTTTGATTTACTATTGGCTGTTTGAAGATAGGCTGATGTCGGGCGGAAAATGTGTTATAATTGGCTGGCCTAGCCTGCGTCTCGACTGAGCTCGCATAAGTCAAGCGAGGCAGGATTTACAGCCTTCGTCCGCCCATAGAGGACTTCGGCGGAGTAGGCAATGGAGAATGTAGAATAGAGAAAGCAGGAGTCGGAAAAGCAAGAAATTAGCGAGGATTAAAGATGGACGAGAAAGAATTGCTTGAGATTATTGAGAGGGCGGACAGGATGACCCTCCAGAGAGCGATATGATTGAGGAACAAACACCGATGCCAGAGGATTGTTTGTCACAGAACCGGAAAGATCACGAACCACCAGCGGCGGTTGCCGGACGGGGCTGGCGCTACCACCATATAGGCATTCCCACCGATATTCCTCGACCTGGTGAACAATACATCGAGCACCTGAAAAATGTATGTTTCAGGTTTCGAGACCAGTCCTTACGGAATCGAGTGGATGCGGTTCGAGCGAGATTGTCCGGTGTCCGAACTCGTCAAGACGGTGCCCCATATTGCCTTTGAGGTGGATGACCTGGATGCCGCACTCGAAGGAGAGACTCTCATTGGCGAGGTGAGTTCGCCTTCCGAAGGCGTCAGGGCGGCAATGATCGTCGATGATGGTGCTTCTGTGGAGCTCCTTGAGTTTCGCAAAAATAAACCTGTTGCACTGCGGTAGGTCGGTTTTTATTTTGTGTCGGATGTACTACCAATCATTGCGTCTCCAGGAAGAACGAAATGTTTTTTAGCCTAAGGGGATTGTGTCTGAGGCAACGAGACGATAGAATCACGGGAAGGATTTCTAACTCTGACCTGTAGATAATAGCAGAAGGCTATGGGATGATTGGCAAAGACAGGCTAATTATTGGATTAACAGGTTCTTTGGGTAGTGGTGTTTCAACATCTGCCAGATACCTTGTCAAGACTTTAGGATGCAAAGTGTATAAGATAACGGGGCAGGGATGGGATTCTGGTAAACCTGAAGAAGTAAAGGATGGAGGGTATAAGATTTCAAAGATCATAGAGGAAGAAGCAGAGAAAAGAGGCGAACAGAGAAACAATGAGGGAGAATTTGATAGAGAATTACTGCAAAGAATTGGCAATGAATTGAGACGGGAAAACAAGGGTTATCTTGCAATAGAAGTGCTCAAGAGAATTGACCAAGTCGAAACTATGGTTGAGAATGCAAATGGTTGCCCAATCGTCGTCGACGGAATCAAGAACTCCGGTGAAGTAGAGGAATTTCGAAAGTATGCCAATTTCTTCCTTTTTTCAATCGATGCTCGTGTTGACAAACGTTGGGAAAGGGTGAGAGAGAAGTACAAGGGTAACCAGGATTCTTTCTTTGCCGACGATGAACGAGATCATAACGAAAGTATAGATTACGGCCAGCAAGTAGACAAATGCGTTTATCTCTCCGATGTCTTGTTCAATAATGATTCAGATATAAAAAAGCAGCTATACGATAGAGTAGATAACTACCTTAGCCTCATCCAAGAACAGAATTACATGTACCCTATGCCTTGCGAGAGCATTATGACTCAAGCATACTGTGAGAGTTTGAAGTCATCATGTATAAAGAGAAAAGTGGGAGCAGTTATCGTTAGTAGTGATGGCACACCCGTAGTCGCGACATGCAATGAAGTTCCATACCCCGAAGATTCGTGTGAAAAAAAATATGGAATGTGCTACAGGGACAAGATAAAGATCGATTTGATAAGGAACTTAAAAAATTGCCCTGGGTGTGGCGCCTCTATCAAACAAGATATTACATGCCCAAAGTGTGGGACCGCCATCCAGATTATTGAGCTTACCCCATCGTGTAAGAAGTGCAACTTAGATCTAGACATAGATTCGTTTTTCGTTTGCAAGTCCTGCAAATTAAAGATTGTTAAAAAGTTTATCGGCAAGCGCATGGAGGTTTGTAGGGCGCTTCATGCCGAAGAAAAAGCTCTTCTCCAACTGGGTAAGTCCGGCGTTTCTATTAACCCTTCAAGTATGACATTATACACAACGACATTCCCTTGCCCACAGTGTGCGAATAAAGTAGTCGGGTTCGGTATCGGAAAGATTGTCTATGTTGAGCCATATCCTACCAAAGAGTCCAGAGATCTGTTAGTGAGTTCGTTAGGAGAAAGGAACATAGAAAAATTTGAAGGGGTAAAAGCGAGAGCTTACTTCAAGATTTACGACAGAGCTCGGGCGAAGAGTATATAGGCTTGTCCAAATGCCTAAAACTAATTCAGGATGAGAAGAAGAGGAGTATTTGTATGGCAAGAGCATTTTGTCCCAAGTGTGGCCACTTCAGTTTTGCATATGATCCCCGTGCGAAAATCTATCGGTGTTACAGTGTCAAATGCGAGTTCATTGATAGAGACAAGAAATATGGGGAGGGTTTGGCTGAGAACCCGTTCTCTAACGGAGACCTGCCCAAGCTTGAAAACATCGGAGGTTGCCAGCCAGCAATAGGGATAGGGAAGAATCTATAGCAAAGGTTTTTGGCATGAAGGTTTTTCCCCCCGAACGGGTAGGTCTGGTGGGATAAGAACTTGGTTCTGCGTGCGAGTTGTTCGGATAGCCATTTCTGCGAGATATGTCGTTTTGAAGAGCCCGGAATTGTCGTTCTTACGGGCTTGTGCTTGGCCTGAACATCACGTAGCAGAAGATCAAACGTGAGCGGTGATGCCAAAGGGGGAAAGGAGTTTTGAGTTGGGTGAGTGGACAAAGGAAAAGCATTGTCGTGGCGACAACGGCTAAACAAAGTGGGCGAGTAAAAATACATGCCTACGCAACGGCAGCGTAGGCGTGGCACCGGGCGGGTAAACTCCGGGTTGCTGTTAAACGGGCGAGTTGAATACCGTGGACGGTTACGTTTTTTGATTGCATCGGATTCGACCGTGCGCTATCTTGACGGTTATTCTCATAGTTCGAATGAGTAAGGGGACACCGCCATGAAACGCACGCTTATTGGCTCTTTTATTTTTCGGCGGGACGCTGGGCATGCCGTTCGAGGGCAGGGAAGTTAGAATCCCGATAGCTTTGTTTCGTTAATCCTATAAACGAATGGAAAATTATTATGGTTAACAGAGCGAAAACTATATCCAAGTTGGTGTCGTTTGTTATGGTAGTCCTCAACATTTCACCTGCATGGTCATCGAATGCTGCTGTCGGCGGAGATTTGTCTCAACCTGGTTATGTGAGGGGTGAATTCATTTTCAGCTCCGCCCCATTTGTTTCGTGTCATGCATCAACCATTGCGGAAACAAAAAGCGGACTGGTGGCGGCCTGGTTTGGCGGGACGCGTGAGCGGAATCCGGACGTGGGCATTTGGTTGGCAAGACACAAGCAAGGCCAATGGACCGTGCCAGTGGAGGTAGCGAATGGGGTTCAAGCAAATGGCCGGCGGTATCCCTGCTGGAACCCGGTGCTCTTCCAACTGAAAGACGGGCCGCTGCTGCTGTTTTATAAGGTCGGCCCCAACCCGGATACCTGGTGGGGGATGCTTGCCATATCTGATAATAACGGCAAGAGTTGGAGTCAGGCTCGCCGCTTGCCGGACGGCATTTTAGGCCCAATTAAGAACAAACCGGTGCAACTGGCCGATGGGGATATTCTTTGTCCCACCAGTACCGAAGATAAAGGCTGGCGTGTTTATTTCGAGCGCACGACACCAGCCTTGACCAACTGGGAGAAAATCGGGCCGGTCAATGACGGCAGGGAAATTGGCGCTATCCAGCCGAGCGTGCTCTTCCATCCCGGCGGCAAGTTAGAAGCGGTGGGGCGGACACAGCAAGGCAAAATCTTTCAGGTCTGGTCTGAAGACGGCGGCAAGACGTGGGGGAAGATGACCTTTCTGCCCCTGCCGAATCCCAACGCGGGCATTGATGCAGTCACGCTGGCTGATGGGCGCCATCTTCTTGTATACAACCATAGTGCGAGGGAACGAAGCCCACTCAATGTGGCAGTTTCCAGGGATGGCGTGGAATGGCAGGCGGCGCTGGTGCTGGAGAATGAGCCGGGAAAGGAATTCTCCTATCCGGCGGTGATCCAATCCGGCGATGGTCTCGTCCATATCACCTACACTTGGAAGCGGCAGCAAGTGAAACACGTGGTGGTTGATCCGGCGAAGCTCAACCTCAAGCCGATGCCCAAGGGAGAGTGGCCGCAATGAGGTCGGTGACTTACAGGGAACGGCCCGTTTCCGCGACCTATAAATGGTGGGTTGTGGCGATGCTCTGGTTCGTCTGCTTTTTCAACTACGCCGACCGCCAGAGCATCTCCGCGATCTTCCCTGAGCTGGAGCGCGAGTTTGGATTCAACAAGGAACAGCTCGGGCTCATCGGGTCGGCGTTCATGTGGGTTTATGCGGGCAGCGCCCTGTTCGCGGGGCTGGTGTGCGACCGCGTCCGGCGAAAGGACCTGATTCTCGGCGGCTGCCTGTTCTGGAGCTTCGTGACGATGACGACGGGCTGGTGCGGCAGGCTCTGGCAATTCGTGACGGTGCGCGCGATGGAGGGTTTCGGCGAGACGTTCTACTTTCCGGCAAGCATGGCGCTGATGAGCGACTATCACGGCCGCCGCACTCGCTCGCGTGCCCTGGCGTTTCATCAATCCAGCGTTTATATCGGGACCATTCTCGGCTCGTGGCTGGGCGCGTGGATAGCGATGCACTACGGGTGGCGGTTGGGATTTTATTTCTTTGGGGGCGCTGGAATGGTCCTGGCAGTTGTGCTATATGTGTTCCTGCGCGAGCCGGCTCGCGGCGAGGCGGAGCCGGACCAGCTTGAGGCGCATAGCATTGTCGCGGGCGAGACGTTAGGCCTCGGCCAAACCTTTCGCGTCATCTTTCGCTCGCCTGCCGTTATCCTGCTCATGCTGGCTTTTGTCGGCGCCAACGCAGTAGCCACCGTTTTTCTCGTGTGGACCCCGAGTTTTCTCAAAGACAAGTTTCACTACGACCTTGCGACGGCAGGGCTGAACGGGACCGTTTTTATCCACGTTGCCAGTGCGCTGGCCGTGCCCTTCGCTGGTCTGTTAGCGGACCGGCTCTCTCGCCGCATGGCCGGTGGGCGGATTGTGGTGCAAGCTGCGGGATTGCTTGGCGGGGCGACCTTTGTGTTCCTTGTTGGTCGCACGACGAGCCGCACCACGCTCATGGTGGCAATGACACTCTTTGGCCTCTGCAAGGGCTTCTATGACTCCGGAATCTTCGCCTCGCTCTATGACAGCATTGAACCGCGTGCTCGCGGCACCGCCGCCGGCATTATGAACACTGTCGGCTGGGGTGGCGGGGCATTTGGTCCCTTTTTCGTCGGCTGGATTGCCGAGCACGGCAGCCGACCGACAAAAATCGAGAATATGAGCGATGCCATCGCATGGGGCGGTGCGATATATGTTCTCGCTGCGGTGATTCTCATCGCGGCCGTTATCATCGCACGGCGTACTGCGAATTTGCAATGAACCTCGGTTTTTTATGGGTATGAGCCCAACTAACATGAAAACCACTGCCTCGTTCCACGGCATAATTCCCCCGATGGTTACGCCTCTGGTCGCGCGCGACCAGTTCGACCAGGCCGGACTTGAGCGGCTCGTCGAACACCTCATTGCCGGGGGCGTCCGCGGCCTCTTCCTGCTCGGCACCACCGGAGAAGGCCCCAGCCTCGGCTACGCCGTGCGCCGCGAACTAATTTCGCGCACCTGCCGGCAAGTCGCCGATCGCGTCGCGGTGCTTGTGGGAATCACCGACACTTCGTTCACCGAATCCGTAGCCATCGCGTGCCACGCTGCCGAGGCCGGGGCGGATGCAGTCGTTCTTGCGCCGCCGTACTATCTGCCTCCTGCCCAGCCCGAGTTGCTCGAATACCTCCAGCGGCTCGTGTCCGAGCTGCCGCTGCCGCTGTTCCTGTACAATATACCCTCTCTGACCAAGGTCACGTTCGAACCGGACACCGTACGACGAGCGATGGACGAACCCCGCATCATCGGCCTCAAGGACAGCGGCGGGAGCATGACCTATTTCCACAAGCTTTGCGGCTTGCTTCGTTACCGCTCGGACTGGTCGCTGCTCATGGGTCTGGAGGAACTGCTCTGCGAAGCAATCGCCGCCGGTGCGCACGGGGGCGTCTGCGGCGGGGCCAACGTTTTCCCTCGCCTCTATGTCTCACTCTACGAAGCCGCAATCGCGCACGACCAGGACGCTATTCGCTGCCTGCACGAGCGCGTTATGCACGTCACGCAATCGCTCTACCAGGTCGGGCGCCACCCCTCGGCTATCATTAAGGGCATTAAGTGCGCGCTCTCGTGCCTCGGCATCTGTGACGACTTCATGGCCGATCCCTTCCGCCGTTTCCGTGCCGAAGAGCGAGCGCGCATCGCAATCGCGTTGAAGGAGCTGGCGGAGCAAGGCATATAGCTGGCGGCGTGCCGAGGACGCCATAACCATACCCGAATAAAAAAAACACAACCTGTTTATAAGCAAGCAGTAGCGCTGATAGAAGCGGGCTGGGCTCAATTTTCTTGCAATGAAAGGGCTTTTGGTGTACTGTAATCGGAAATTAATAGAGTCTGTCTTTAGCAAGATAGCAGGTAGAAATCCGACCAACAGTGCTCTAATGGGTATATGGTGTACCCCGTTTACTGGGGAATAGTGTAAAGGTAGCACAACTGACTCTGGATCAGTTAGTCAAGGTCCGAATCCTTGTTCCCCAGTTTGGTGTTATGATGTAGATATTTGCGGCAGGTGGCACGCAAGGAGTCTGGAGGGAACGAAATGAACAATTCTGTAGCGGCATACCTAAGTTCAGGTTTGATCTTGCTGGTTGTAATTTGTGGCACTATGACGCATGTTTCGCTGGGTTTTGCCAAGATGCATAGCGACCCGCCATATAAGGGTCTGGCGAGTAAGTACCTGGGTGACCAGGGAATTGAGAAAGATCCTAATGTGATTTTTGCGGAGGATTTTGAACGTGGTTCTTTGCATGACCTAAGCAGCCGGTGGGAGAACATACAGAATCTTGAGATTATGTCGTTTTCCCAGGATGTTCCGGCGGGAAGTCCCGGCAGTCGCTCACTGCTAATGACACATATCGGGGGACAGGGAACAGGTGGACATCTGTACAGGCGACTTTTGCCGGGCTATGGGCAACTCTATATTCGCTTTTATGTCAAGTTTGATCCCGACTGCTATCCCATACATCACTTTGTCCATGTTGGTGGGTACAATCCCGCAACGGGCTGGCCGCAGGGCGGCGCCGGCATTCGTCCAGCAGGTCATGAGCGGTTTACAACAGGAGTCGAGCCTTATGGGCAAGATTGGAGGTGGGATTTCTACTCTTACTGGATGGGCATGAGGTCTTCGCCGGACGGCAAATTCTGGGGGCACGATTTCATCAACGACAAGGAGTTGAAGGCCGAACGCGGAAAGTGGATTTGTGTCGAGCTGATGATGAAAATGAACGAGCCGGCCACTGAGAGTAACGGAGAGCAGGCACTTTGGATAGACGGCAAGCCGTGGGCGAAGGAAGGGCAAATCGTGAGTTTCTTGGGGCGAGGATTTCCGAAAGGCCGATGGGTATGGGATAGTTTCATTCCAAGTCCTGATGGACAGCCGTTCGAGGGCTTTCGATGGCGAAGTACCGAGCAGCTTAAGCTGAATTTTTTGTGGGTTCTGCTGTATATAACCGATGCACATCCAGGACATATCAGCAAGGTCTGGTTCGACCACATAGTTGTGGCCAAACAATACATCGGCCCGATTACTACCGCGAGACGATAGAGCTTAATTCTAATATTTAGCCCCCGGTTTTACAGGAGGTTCCTCACTCCGTAATTCGTTACGGAATTTCCCCCAATTTAGCCCCCGAATTTATTCGTGGTTTTTCGGTTGTTTAGCCCGCCGTTTCACGGCGGGTTTCCTACCCTGTTGTCGCTGCGACAACGCCTTCTTCTTATGCCTCACCTTTTCACTTGCGTGCAACCCCCACATCAATATAATTACACCTGTGTTCTATTTGTTTTCGACCTGTTTCAAGAGGGACGGCTATGCCGAAACGCGAAAAGCAAACCAAAAAGCCCATCGAGCAATACGACCATAAAGGCAAAATGAGACTCAATAACCCGCCGGTGGGATTAGTTACGCCTGATACCGACAAAGACACCGGCCAAAAGAAAAAGTATCAGTATGACCCACATCTGGACCCCCAACTTGTCTGGGCAGGTAAGGCAGAGCATACATCTTTTGAAGTTCCTACAGTATCCCTTCACGTCCACGAACGTATCGATCCCAAAACCATCATCGAGGCCGTAAGAAAGAAAAACGGCTCTCAGCAGCCGGGACTTTTTGATTCGCTTGAGGAAAATCCACCACTTCGTGATGCCATCCAGTTTTACAAACACGATCACGACTCGTAACCGCAAAGCGAACAAGACGATGACTGAACGCCCTGTTCCCGAACAGATTACGACAGAACTATCCAACTATGTTGCTACGCTTCCGGATGGACAGGAATTGCTGTTTGCAGACAGATTCTCTCCCAAGAAGTGGGCGAAGATACGCCGCGAAGTAGGGCTGCCTGATCTGAAGTTCCACGATCTTAGGAAAACGTTTGCTTCTCTACTGGGCCAGAGGGGTGTATCGACTGCCGTGACTCAGCGGTTGCTGGAGCATTCCAGTCCGCAACTTACAAATGACGTGTACACAAATGTGGATCCGGTGCTACGGCAGGCGGTCGATCTGTTGCCTGTCGCAGATTGGGTATGAGGAGAATCCCGTCATATCGGGGGCTCCAAGCAGGTGCGACTTGCTCCTCTAAACACCGACCACCTGAGCAGCGCTCCGGCCCAGAGACAGAGGCGACGTAGTAGCACTACTACGTCGCCTCCTTCTCACTCCTGCCTCTGGCCCAAAGCGGTGAATCTCAGAGGTCTGAGGACAGCGTCCCCAGGATTAGAGAACTGAATAGGCGACCGGTCGGCTCGCTGGCGCCATGCCGTGTTGCACTTCGCGTGTTAATCGGCCACTACATAATGACTCATCACTCTGCCAAGATCTCGATGCCGCAGATCTGCGGGTTCTCGATATTAGGCGTAAAGCCGATCACCAACTGGCCGTTCTCCACGGACACCCCTTTGTACTCCTTGACCAGAGGCTTGAGCGGCCCAACGGTCTTGAACAGGTCGAGGTCCTTCAGCACCACCTGGCCCGGCACACTGACAGAGAAGACCCTCTCCCCCTGTCCTGTGATGCCCTCGAAGGTCTCTGCAAAGTGCAGGCGCACGGTGTACTTGCCATTGGGAACCGTGAACTTGTACGAGCCCATGCTGTATCGCTCGGTCTCGTAGATCCGCGGGATCTCTGTGCCTGTGATCCCCACTTCCGGGCGGTCTATGGTCAGGCCGTCGTCCGCGCCCCAGGTCTTACCTGCGTCCAACTCCTGGTCAGCGGCCCAGACATTGCCGAGCTTGTCCTTGTACGCCTTAAAGGCTCCGCAATCGACCCGCAGCACGAACTTTTTGGCAGACTCTGGGGCCGCCAGAGGGGCCGGAGGCTGCTGGGTCGCCGCAACCGTCGTGGGTGTTTGGGGCTGCGGAGACGCCTTCGGTGTCGTCGGCCCCTGTGCCACGGATGAATCAGACTGATGGCATCCTGCCAACAGCAGTCCCACGACCACGCATCCTTCGATAACCAATTTCCCGAGCTTCATGTCTACTCCTTTCATTTGCACCATCTACAGTCATTAACAAAAGCCTTCATTTGAGGGTTTGGGTAGAGCAACTACTTGAAGATGTGTTGGGCGAAGAGACACAGATTGTTGGCCCATTCGGTACCGTCGTGGGCATTGGAATCGACGTGCCAGATGTGCGGCACGTTCTCTTCTTTGAGGTAGTTGTGGACGCCCTGGCTGATGCGGATCAGGCCATCCTTATTGCCACAAGCCAGCCATAGCAGCTTCAGTTTCTCCTTGGCGGCTGCCGGATCAGGCACGAGCTCGGCGGGAGGTTTGGTGTTGGGGGCCGATGAGAATCCGCCGACCCAGGTGAAAACATCGAGGTGACCGAGGCCGAAATTCAAGGACTGGCCACCGCCCATCGACAGTCCAGCCAAGGCCCTGTTCTCGCGGTTCGTGTACACGGAGTACTTGCTCTCGATGGTCGGAATCACGTCCCTGAGCAAATCGTTCTCGAAATTGGCGAAAGCGGCGGAGGCAGCGAAGACGTTCCCTTCGGCGCGGTCATTGACTTGGGCCCGGCCGTTGGGCATGACCACGATCATCGGTTGAATCTTGCCGTCGGCCAGAAGGTTGTCGAGGATGTTCTCCGGGCTGCACAGTCGCTGCCATTCGCGTTCATCGCCACCGATGCCGTGCAGCAGGTAAAGCACCGGATATCTGCGGTCGGTTGAATAGCCGGGCGGCGTATAGACGAGCATCTGGCGACGCGTCCCGACTGTCTTGGAATCGTACTGGATCATCGTCAGCTCGCCATGAGGAATGTTCTCGCGCTTGGCTCTGAACCCTGCAGGCGGATCGTCGAAGGCGGGCTTGTCGTCCGGCCCCAGCTCAATCGGTCCGCCGAATCCGCCTCTGCGGGCGCCCGGTGCGGCCGCGCCACCACGTGCAGGGGCCGGCTGGCCCGCCGCGGGCGGAGTGGGCGAGGTGGAAGAGCCTTCCGTGAAAAGCAGGGGAGCAAACTCGTGCAGGCTGCGCCGCCAGGACTGCCACTCGTGAGCGGTATTCGGGGAGACGTAGAAGACACAGTTGATGCCGGCCTGTTTCAACGCTTCAGCGTTCGCCTTTGGGTCGCCGCCGAAGCCGCCGCGGCCGCCTCCTCCTCTGCGGTTGGCGGGGTCGATTTCGCGGCTGCCGTAGCTGACGAATACCAGCTTAACCTTCTGCTTGAAAGCGTTCAGATCGTTGATATCGGTTGGGGCAATGCTGCCGCCGCTGAAGAGGCCGATGTGCGAGAACTTGTCGAGATTGGCCAAGGTAATCTGCTTGGTCTGCATGCCGCCCATCGAAAGGCCAGCCATAGCGCGATGTGGTTGGTCGGCAAGGGTGCGGAAATTGGAATCGATGTAAGGGATCAATTCATCGAGCAGCACCGTCTGGAATGGACTGAAGATGAATCCGCCTATCCCGCCAGCGCGACCTCCCGCACCAGGTGCACCACCCGAAGCGACCGCACCAGCAGGAGCAGCTGCACCAGCCGGCGCTCCATCCGGAGTTGCGCCGGCAGCCCCGCCGCGGCTGGGCATACCACCACGGCCGCCAGGTGTTCCGCCACGTCTGCCAAAGCCGCCTTCATTGGTCATGCCGTAGGTCATCACGATGAGGAATGGTTTTATCTTGCCTTCGGCAATCAGGTTGTCCATTATCAGATTAGCATGGCCCTGGGAACTCCAGCCGGTTTCATCCTCGCCCCAGCCGTGCTGCAGGTACAGAACCGGATAGCGCTTTGACTGGTCTTTGTCATAATCAGGCGGTGTATAGACAAACGCTCGGCGTGAGGTGTTTGTGCTCTTGGAGGGGAAGAGAATCTGCTGCACTCTGCCGTGGGGAACGTCCTTGAGGGCATAGAAATTTTGGTCTTTGGCGGGGATTTCGATGCCGCTTTCCCAACGAGTAGAACCGTAGAAGTACAAGGTGCCGGGATCAGTAACCGACGCCCCATCAATCGTGATCCTATAGTAGTGGAATCCCTCGTCCAATGGCCGGGCGGTGGTGCCGACCCAAGCGCCGTCCTCGCCCTTAGTCAGGGTAAGTCCGCCCAGGCCCACACTGACGCTTTGGGCTTGGGGCGCCACGATGCGAAATCGAGCGCGGCCTTCGGAGTTGACCTGGGGATACAGTTGACCGGGCTGGTTCAAGGTCGAGGGCTTCCAATCGTTCGCTTCCGCAGGCTGGGACGCCTGAGCTAAACAGGTCCCGCCTGTTATGACGGCTGCTAACAAAATCACTATAAGCCTGTGATTCATTTGATAATCTCCTAAATTATTTATTATTGAGACCTCTGAAAAACGCAGTATTTGTTGTTGAAGATTTTCTCTTCACCCTCGGCAAACAATCTTAACATATCTGACTTAGTTCACTACCCCTCCAATAGACTTTTAATGCCTCTTTCTGC